>Ga0268360_1000071_pt1 | contig 242324 bp, 191 predicted proteins | sample BioMet11_FD_192465 | JGI IMG/M metagenome (GOLD analysis project Ga0268360, IMG submission 192465) | Sewage microbial communities from Oakland, California, United States - Biofuel 11 (Illumina Assembly) | ecosystem: Engineered > Wastewater > Sewage > Unclassified | place: USA: California... | reverse complement strand
CTCAGCCTTGCAAGCCCCTTTTTCCCGGCTCGCCCTTGCCGTGCCGCGTTTGCCTTACGATTTGTAGGTTACCATCCCCCTCCAACCCTCCGCAACACTTCTGCAACTTTCTTCTGCAGTTTATTTCGAAAGTGCTCCGTAAGTGCCACAGGATCAGCGACTTCCGGCCTTCTCTCAGCCGTGATATGCTGGCAGTCGACTGTGTTTAGCCGCCAACAGCGCACACTTCGGCCTCTTTTGTTCGCGTCGGACCTGTTCCTGGTCTGGGCGTCCGTCGATCTCGCCTACCTCTCTCGTGCCAGCCTGCCATTCCAGCGGGCCTTCTACCTTTCCTTCGCGGTCAAGACCGGGCTGCTGCTCTTCGCACCGGCCGCCTGGTTGCTTCTTGGACTGTGGATGGGCGCCTACGAGCGCACGGTTCTGGAGCCACGGGGCAAGGTCATCGGCCGGGCCGTCCGGCAGGCGGTTGCGCTGCTGGTCGCTCTCGTTGTCTACCAATACTTACAGCGGCTCGACCTCAGCCGCCCGTTCCTCGGCCTGGCGTGCGTCTATGCTGCCGTTTCTACTACGGCTTTCCGGCTGCTGGTCGATGCGCTGGCGCGCCGGTACTGGACGCGTCTGGTTCTGCCCAGCCATCTGTACGTTGCCGGCACGGGAGAGATTGCGCGCCGTGTCGGCCGGCTGGTCGAAGAGTCGGTGAATTTCGGCTTATGCCTGGATGGCTTTCTCGGAGCGGCGCCCGGCCGGATCATGTTAAGCCGTGACTACCCTGTTTATCCGATTGACCTGTTCGCCGACCGTTTGAAGAGCGCAATCGTCGACGAGGTGATTGTGGCGGTGGAAGGGGACCAGTTGACGGCGCTCGAGGACTTCCTGGCGCTGTGTGAGGAAGAGGGCGTTCGCACGCGGCTCAGCCTGGATTTTTTCCCCCACCGCCGCGCGTCGGTTTCACTCGAACGGCTGGGAACGGCGCCGCTGCTCACGCTGTCGCGAACGCCTTCGGACGAGGCCCGGCTCCTTTTGAAACGTCTGACTGATATGTTTGCGTCGGCGCTCCTCCTGCTGCTGCTTTCGCCTGTACTCCTCCTGGTGGCCTTCGCCGTACGCGTGAGTTCAAACGGGCCGGTAATCTTCCGCCAGGTGCGCTGCGGGCTGAACGGCCGGCGCTTCACGCTGTACAAGTTCCGCACGATGGTGGAAAACGCCGAGGAACTGCTCGCGGACGTCTCGCACCTGAACGTAAAGACCGTCAATTTCAAGATCCCCGACGATCCGCGCCTCACGCCGGCAGGCCACTGGCTGCGCAAGTTCTCGCTGGACGAACTGCCGCAACTCTGGAATGTGTTCCGCGGCGAAATGTCCCTGGTGGGCCCCCGCCCCGCAATTCCTTCTGAAGTGGAACAATATAGGCGGTGGCAGCGGCGCCGCCTCCGCATGCGGCCGGGGCTGACCTGCCTTGGGGCGGTGGAGGGACGCGACGCTCTTGATTTTGAAGAAGCGATGAGGCTGGACCTGGCTTACATCGATTCCTGGTCGCTCGCGCAGGATTGGATTATTCTGTTGCGCACGGTCCCGCGCGTTCTTACCGGGAAAGGAGCTCACTAAACCATGCAACTGATTCCGACCGAACAGGAAGTCGTTGAACTGTTGAAGCAGACCGGCGCTTTGCGTTACGGCCACTTCGAGTATCCAAACGGGCTGCACTCGGACATGTATCTGCAGCCGGCCCTGGCCATGCGCCATTACGAAACGGCCAAGGTGCTGAGCGTTGCGCTCAGCCGGAAGTTACGCGCCAATTCCGAAATTCGGGCCATCATTCCCGAGCTGAGCATCGTTGCGCCTGCAACGGGCGGCCTCCCGGTGGCCTATGGAATCTGCGAGGCTCTGCGCGCGCACCAGGTGTACTGGGCCGAGAACTCAGAGCAGGGCGGGCAGCTCCGCTTCCGGCCTCATCTCGAGCCTCAGCCTGGAGAGAAAGTGCTGCTGGTGGACGACGTCCTGCGAACGGGCAAGAAGCTGACCGAACTGAAAGCCATGATCGATGCCTGCGGCGCCGAGGTGGTCGGCTTGGCGGTCTTGATTTACCAGCCCAATCCGGAAATCCGGAGTTTCGGCTCCCTGCCCTTTTATTACCTGACCAAGCTGGATGCGATGTACTACACGAATGCCGAAGCGGCCGAGTCGTCGAAGCGCATCAACGGACCGGCTGAGAAGGTGTGGATCTAGCCGGCGCTGTGCGATAACTGGCGGGCGTTGCCTTTCCGCGCGCCCGCTTTTCCGTCTTTCTTGCCCCCCGATGAAGTCTCCGTTGCGCACATGCGTGGGACGGCATGTGACGGCAGTTGATGCTCCGTTCACTTCACGAATTCATGCGACGCTGGTCCGTTGCGGTTCTCCTCTCGTTGACAGTGCTGACGGCCGCCGCCGCCACGATGCAGGCGGGTGCGGCGAAACTCTCCATCGCGCCGCAATCCGCCATGTGGCGCACCGGGTACGCCGGAGGGGATCGTCCGGCCCAAGCGGCCGACAGCAGCCTCTTCGCGCGCGCGCTGGCAATCGACGACGGCGCGGGGAACCGGGTCGTGATCCTCTCGGTGGAACTCCTGGCGGTTCCGCGAACGCTGGCCGAGCGCGTTGCCATCGCTCTCATGAAGACGTATGACCTGGAGCGGGGCCAGATTGTCATCAGCGCTACGGGCACGCACAGCGCGCCGTTCGTACAAGGGTTGTACCCTGTGCGCGCGCCGGCCGGAGCCATCGAACAGCGCGCCATCGCCGAATACACAGACACCGTGGCGCGCGCGTTGTTCGACGCTGCCTCGGCCGCGCTCACGGACATGCAACCCGCGCGCCTGAGCTTCACCGCGGGTCAGTCGGCGTTCGCTGCGACCGTACCACTGAGCGGCGCGGCAGGCGCTGAGAAGCCGGACAAGCCGGGGAATCCGCGCGTGCCCGTCCTTCGCGTGACGGCGCGCGACGGGCGTCTGCTGGCGACTGTCTTCGGCTATGCCCGCCGGAACGCCGCACTCGACGGTTCCTCGTGCGCCCCCGGCGACGACTATGCGGGGCTTGCGGCGGCCGCAATTGAAGGAGACGTCCCCGGTTCGGTAGCGCTCTTTCTACAGTTGTGCGACGACGGCCAGCCGCCGGTTCTGCGCGGTTCGACCGATACGGCGCCGCATCCGGGAGCCACTCTTGCGAAAGAAGTGGAGCACGCGCTGCGTTCGCCAATGCAGCCCGTGACCGGCCGTTTGCGCGCGAGTCTGATGGAAACGTCGCTGCCGTTTGCGCCGCACACGCGGGAGCAATTCGAAGTGGAAGCCCGCAGTCCCGATCCGGTGATTGCGCGGCATGGCCGGATGATTCTGGCTGCGTATGAAGCCCGCCTCGAACCGCGCCAGTTGCCCTATCCGGTTCAGGTGATTCGTTGCGGGAAGAGTTTCGCGCTCATCGCGCTCGGAGGCGAGTTGGACGCCGCGTACGCCCCGAAAATTCGTGCACGCGTTGCCCGGCAGAACCTGCTGATCGCCGATGGTTCCAATGACGGCGGCTATGTAGTCCCTGTTTCTGAGGGCCAGGGTTCCGCCAACGCGGATGTGGCTGCTAGCATCGTTGATTCAGGCCTTCCGTGCGCCTTCACGGGCGAAGCGGAAGAGCGCATCCTGAATGCCGTCGAGCGGGCGTGGAAGCGGCTTGGAAAGTGATTCCGTCATGCTGAATGCCAAGCGGGAGGTTCTATGAGTGGCGAGCTCTTTGGAGCGGTAGAAGCGGGTGGGACGAAGTTTGTCGTCGCAGTCGGCGACGATCCGGCCCAGCCGTTGGATGTGCGCCGCATCCCCACGTCCAATGAGCCGGAAGAGACGCTAGCGGAAGTCGTCTCCTATTTCCGCGGACAACCGCCATTGGCGGGAATTGGCGTGGCATCCTTCGGTCCGGTCGATTTCGCCCACGGCTCGATCGGCAAAACGCCGAAGCTCGCGTGGCAGGACTTTCCGATCGTAGCGCGCCTCCAGCAGGCCCTACGCGTGCCCGTGTCGCTCGAAACGGACGTGAATGGCGCGGCGATCGGAGAATCGCTCTACGGCGCCGGCAAGGGCGTGGAAACGTTCGTCTACATCACGGTCGGGACCGGCATTGGCGGAGGCGCGATCGTCGGCGGAAGAACTTTGCACGGCCTGCTGCACCCGGAGATGGGCCACCTGCCATTGCGGCGTCACCCCGATGAGCCGGGTACCTTTCATGGCGTGTGTCCCTTCCACGGCGAATGCCTTGAAGGCATGGCTTCCGGACCAGCCATCCGCGCGCGTTGGGGCCAGCCCGCGGAAACTCTGCCGGCCGGCCATCCAGCCTGGCGCGTCGAGGCCGACTACCTGGCGCAAGCGTGTCTGTCGCTCGCCTGCATCCTTTCGCCGCAACGGATTGTGTTCGGCGGCGGCGTCTTCTCCCAAAGCGGGCTCTATGCGCTGGTGCGGGGACGTTTGGCGAGCATCGTCAACGGCTATCTGCCTTTGCCCGACGTCGTGCCTCCCGCGCTCCCGCTGCCCGCCATCACCGGCGCTCTGGCCATGGCGCAGGCAGCGGCAACCCGCTGAACGGCCGGCGCTGGGCACGCCGCCCGCGGCGCCTTCTCTGAATCCATAGACAAAAAAAGGGGAGCCCGAAGGCTCCCCGTTTTCAGTGCTTCTTTCAGCAGACCTAGAAGATGAACTTCGCAGTGAGCTGGATCGACCGCGGATTGCTCGAGAACACCTGGGTCGGATCGTAGAAGTTGGTAGCACCCGGGATCAGGTAGTTGTGGACCTGGCCGGACGTGTTCGTGGTAATCGGCTTGATGTCGTTGATGAACGAACCCGTGTACTGCGGATGGTTCAGGAAGTTGAAGAACCGGCCGCCAAGTTCGAGCTTGTAGCCCTCCTTGAAGAGGTCGAAGCGCTTCATGAGACTGAAGTCAACGTTGTTGATCGGATTCAGATGCATCGTGTTGCGGCCGGCGGTCGGCAGCACGCCCTTCGGCGTCGCCACGTACCGGGCAGCGGGATTGTTGATGAGGTAAGCCACGGTATCACCGTTCGAGTTCTGCAAAGCGGTGGTCGTGGAGCCTACATTCGATGTGCCGGCGGCGTTGAACCAGGCGCGGTCAACCGAGTCGCCGTTCAGGTTGGAATCGGTGCCGCTCTGAACGGTCGCCAGCGTACCGGTCTCATAGGTGTAGATCGGCGCGATTTCCCAGTTGCCGACGATGTTCTTCATGAACCAGTTGCCGCTCTTGAAGTACGGCATGTCGTAGACCGTCGCCAACGTAAAGCGCTGGCGGTGATCCAGGGCGGACGTGGCGCGTTCGCCGTTCAGGTTCTGGAAGTCCTGCGGACGGCGCGGGGTCGTGTAGGTCGACATCACTTCAGCCGTCGAGTTATCGATGTTGTGGCTGTAGGTGTAGGAACCCACGAACTGCAGACCGTTATGCATGCGGCGGGTGACCTGCGTGGCGAGGCCATGGTAGGTCGAAGCGCCCGTCGGCATGTACGCCGTGATGTTGCTCTGGAAGCCGGCGTTCAGATACTGCGGCAGGAAGAAGCCGCCGGCGCTGTAGGCGTCGGTCAGGTTGGTCAGCGTGCTGGTCAGGCCGTTGAGCGTAGCCTGCGACGGCATGGACGTATACATCGGCAGCGAGTTCTGCGGCGTCACCACGTCCTGGACATTGATGCGGTCCTGGATGGGCAGGTTCAAACCACGCGTGCCGAGGTAGCGCACTTCCACCGTGTAGTCTTCGTGGATTACGCGCTGGATGCTGATGTTCCATTGCAGCGACTTAGGCAGCTTCTGATCGGGAATATAACCGCCGGTGTAGGCGCGTGCATCCGCCTGGCTTAATGCGCCGGCGGAAGCGGTCGGCAGAATGCCGCCACGCGCCAGATAACCCGTGGTCCCCTTATTCGGGTCCGAATCCACCGTCATCTGGTACTGCGGCGCCATCGAGAGAATGCCGAGGTTGTCGAACAACTGGTCGTAGTTGATGCCAAAACCGCCGCGGATGGACGTCTTGCCGTCGGTGCCGGGCGAATAGGCGAAGCCGACGCGCGGCTCGAAGTTGTAATTCTGCGGCTTGGGCTCGCTGAAGCTGATCAAGCCGGGAACGTTGGAGATCGCGTTGGCCGTCTGCAGCCGTTCGGCGTACGGAACGGTCGTGCGCTCGTAACGGACACCGAGATTGACGGTGAAGTTCGGACGGACCTTCCAGCTATCGTTCACATAGGCGCCGACTTGAATCTGGTCGCCGTAATAGACGAAGTCGCCGGTGGTTCTCTCAGCGACGTAGTCCGGCACAAAGTCGAACAGGTAGTCGTTGAGGTAGTTGTACTGGTAGTCGCCGCGCTGGCGCTGCGTGAAGGTCTGCGGGCTGATGAACTTCTTGAAGTCCACGCCGGTCGTGATCGTGTGAGCACCCTTCAGCCAGGAGAGGTTATCCGTCAACTGATAAGTGTTCTGGATGGTCTCCTGCGGAGCGTTCGGATCGGGACCGATCTGCGCGCCGTTCAGGTCGAAGAACTGCAGATTCGGGAACTGATCGAGTCCGGGGAACTTCTGGTTGCCCACCGGGTACACCTGCGACATGCGGTTGTAGCCCATACGGAACTCGTTGTTCAGGTTCGCGCTGAAGTTGTGGTACTCAGTGAACGTCGCCAGATAGTCAGGGAAGACCTGGTTGACCCAGAACTGCGGCAACTGCGCCGAAACGTCCTGCGTGGTCGCGTTGTTGCGGATATAACGGCCGCGGATCTGGTCCTTGTCGCTGAGCGTGTAGTCCACCGACAGCAGGTAGGTGTAGTAATTCGTATATTGCGGAGCGGTGAAGGAATACTGCCCCAACGGGATATTGACCTGGCCGGGAGTGCCAGCCGGGCAGGAACCATTGGCCTTGGCGGAGCCCAACTGCACACCGGGGCAGATGGTGGCGTAAGTGCCCGGAAGGGCCGTGGACTGCGCCGGCAGATACTGCTTCAGAATTCCGAGGTTGGTCTGGTTGACCCCAGACATGCTCGCCAGAGCCGCATAGCCCTCGGTGGTCGGCGCATAGATCGCGCCCGGCACGCCGGAGGCGCCGACGGGGTTGTACTCGTAGTCGAAGAAGAAGAACAGCTTGTTCTTCTTGATCGGTCCGCCGATGTTGCCGCCGAAGCGGTTGTCGTCGTAGCGCGGCAGCGAAGTGATGCCGGAAACGATGTCCTGCTGATCGAGGGCGTTCATGTTCCGGTTGTTCATGTACTCGTACAGCATGCCGTGGAACTCATTCGTTCCACCCTTCAACACCTGGTTGAACTGGCCGCCGGAAGAATGGCCGTACTGCGCGGAGAACTGGTTGGCAAGGATCGAGAACTCGGCCACGGCGTCGTTCGGAATCGTCGACATGGGACCGGTCGTGCTCTTGCTGTTGTTGTCGATACCTTCAATCGTGAAGTTGTTGTTGCGGGGACGCTGGCCGCCGACCGAAGGGCCGGAACCGACGCCAACGGCGCCGCTGCTGCTCACACCGGAAGTGTAGAGCGACAGATTCAAAACGCCGGAACCGGAACTGGTCACAGGCAGGTCGGCCAATTGCTTGGATTCAAATGTGCCCTGGACCTGAGCCGTCGTTGTATCGATCGTGACCGCGGCGCCGGAAACTTCGACGCTCGTCTTGGACTCGCCGACGCGAAGGGTGACATTCGCCGTGGCTTGAACGTTCAGATTGACCTGAACGGCCTTCATTTCGGCGCTGGAGAAACCGGCTGCATCTACCTTAAGGTTGTAAACGCCGGCCGGCAGGTTGCCGAGCCTGTACTGGCCCGTCGAAGAGGAAACCGCTACACTCTGCACGCCCGTGGCTACATTGACTGCAGCAACGGTCGCGCCGGGAATCGTTGCACCCGTCGGATCATAAATGGTCCCGACGAGCTCACCGCTAACCGATTGGGCGGAAACCAATGCCGTGAAGAGCAAAAGGCACAGGGCCAGGAGCCCCAGCTTGCTGCTCTTTAGAAAATACTGCACATAAACCTCCCTGAAATTAGTGCCAGCCATGATTGCCGCTGAGGAACGCGCAACGGGAATCCCCCCTGAACTACGCCCCCTCCCGGTCAAGCCGGGTCTCGGGCAGCAATCTCCGGGCGCCGGTGTGGAACCGGTGCTTCGGCTCGCCTGTTCACAGGCTGCGAACTACTGTCGACTGGGTGAACCGTTGATGCGCGGGTTTTACTTCGCCGCAACGGCTTCGCAATCGCGCCGGCCGCCAGTGGCTCCCGGCGATTCGCGAAGGTTCTACGCCCCTTCGCGCGGAGGCGCCCGAACTCTGCCTCACTCGAAATGCCCCGCGCATACCGTCCGCAAGAGGACGCGAGACATCAGACCTCTCCGAGGCGTGCCTGCGACCTGAAGCTCAGAACGTAGGAGCTCCCCTGATGGGTCCTGACCCTAGTGTAGCATCAAAGTAACATTAAAATAACTAATGCAATGTAACAGCAATAGTACTGCGCGCTTTAAGGAACGCGAGTTTACACCGCATTGCTATACGTTGGCAGGGGCGCGCTGTGTCGCGGTCGCGCGTGGCGGTACGCGCGCAGACAAAAAGAGGGGCGCCGAAGCGCCCCTCCACCAGTCATCAGCCTTGCTGATATCTCAGAAGGTGAACTTCCCGGAAATCTGGATGCTCCGGGGGTTGCTTCCGAAGACCGCGGTCGGGTCATAGAAGTTGGCCTGGCCGGGAATCAGGAAGTTGTGAACCGCGCCGCCGGTGTAGCCGATGGAAGCCACATCGTTGATGCGCGAACCGGTGTACTGCGGATGGTTCAGGAAGTTGTAGAAGCGGGCGCCGAACTCCAGCTTGTAGTTCTCCTTCTCCTTGAACAGGTTGAAACGCTTCAGCAGGCTGAAGTCGATGTTGTCGATCGGGCGCAGGTGCGCCGTGTTGCGGCCGCCCGTGGCGACAACGCCCTTGGGCGTCGCGACATAGCGGGCTTGCGGATTATTGACAAGGTAGGCCACCGTGGCGCCGCCACTGTTCTTTAGTGCGGTGGTGCCACTGCCGATGTTGATTGTGCCCTGAGGATTGATCCAGGTACGGTCACCGGCGGAGTCGCCATTCAGGTTGGAGTCGGTGCCACTCTGCACGGTGTACAGCGTACCCGTCTCGTACGTAAAGATTGGAGCGAGCTCCCAGTTGCCGACCAGATTCTTCATGAACCAGTTTCCGTTCTTGAAGAATGGCACGTCGTAAACCGTCGCCATGGTGAAACGCTGACGGTGGTCCAACGCGGAGCTGGAACGGTCGGCGTTCAGATTCTGGAAGTCCTGCTGGCGGCGGGGCGTTGTGTAGGTGGAGAACACTTCGGCCGTCGAGTTGTCGATGTTGTGACTGAACGTATAGGATCCGACAAACTGCAGGCCGTTGTGGAAGCGGCGGGTGACCTGCGCGGCAAGCCCGTGGTAGGTCGAAGCGCCCATTGGCATGTAGGCGACAATGTTGCTCTGGAAACCGGCGTTCAGATACTGCGGCAGGAAGAATCCGCCGTCATTGTAAGCCGAACTGAGGGCGCTAAGCGTGTTGGTCAGACCGTCAAGAGTGGCCTGCGACGGCGCGGTCAAGTACATCGGCAGCGCGTTGCTCGGGGTCACGACGTTCTGGACGTTGATGCGGTCCTGAATCGGCAGATTGAGGCCTCGGGTACCGAGGTAGCGAAGTTCCAGAGTGTAGTCCTCGTGAACCACGCGCTGGATGCCTACGTTCCACTGGAGGGACTTCGGCAGTTTCTGGTCCGGAACATAGCCGCCGGTATATGCGCGGGCAGTGGCCTGGTCCATCGTCCCGGAAGAGGCATTCGGCGGAATTCCGCCGCCAGCGAGGAAGCCGCCACCGGCATTGCCGCCAACATCCACTGTCTGCTGGAACTGCGGCGCCATCGATAACAGGCCGAGGTTGTCGAAAAGCTGGTCGTAGTTAATGCCGAAGCCGGCGCGGATCGAGGTCTTGCCGCTCGTTCCGGGCGACCAGGCAACGCCGACGCGCGGTTCGAAATTCAGGTTCTGAGGTTGCGGAACGCCGAACGTGATCAGGCCGGGAACATCGGATATGGAGTTGACATTCTGCAGCCGCTCGGCATACGGCAGCGTCGTCCGCTCATAGCGGACGCCGAGGTTGACAGTCAGATTCGGCCGGAGCTTCCAGCTATCGTTTACATACGCGCCGAACTGGATCTGATCGCCGTAGTAAACGAAGTTGCCGGTCGTCCGCTCCCCGAGGTAGTCGGGAACGTAGTCGAAGAGATAGTCGCTGACGTAGCTGTATTCGTAGTCGCCACGGGCACGCTGGGTAAAGGTCTGTGGGCTGATGTACTTCTTGAAGTCCGCACCGGCAGTAATCGTGTGCGCTCCCTTCAGCCAGGAGAAGTTGTCCGTGATCTGATAGGTGTTTTGGACAGTAGTCTGCGGAGCATTCGGGTCGGCGCCGAGTTGCACGCCGTTCAGATCGAAGAACTGAAGGTTCGGGAACTCGTCAAGTCCAGGGAATTTCTGGGGCCCGACCGGGTAATTCTGCGAGAACCGGTTGAAGCCCAAACGAAACTCGTTGGTCATACTCGGACTGAAATTGTGGTACTCGGTAAGGGTCGCCAGATAGCTCGGGAACACCAGCGGAATCCAGAAGGCCGGCAACTGGGCTGCCGTGTCCTGTGTCGTCGAGTTGGTCCGGATGTACCGGCCACGGAGCTGGTCCTTGTCGCTGATCGTATAATCGGCCGAAACCAGGTACGTGTAGTTGTTCGTGTAGAGCGGCGCGGTAAACGAATACTGGCCGTACGGAATCGAATACTGGGTGGCGCCGGCGGCGCAGGCGCCGTTGCTGAGGCCCAGTTGTGTTCCGGGGCAGATCATCACAGATGCGCCAGGGATGGCCGTGGACTGCGCAGGCAGGTATTCCTTCAGCACCCCGAGATTCGTCTGATTGATCCCAGGAATGCCGGCGAGAGTAGCATACCCCTCCGTCGTGGGGGCATAGATGGCGCCGGGGACGCCGGACTGGCCGACCGGATTGTACTCGTAGTCAAAGAAAAAGAACAGCTTGTTCTTCTTGATCGGCCCGCCGATGTTGCCGCCGAAACGGTTGTTATCGTACCGCGGCAGTGACGTAATGCCGGACACGATGTCCTGCTGGTCCAGAGCATTCAGCTTGCGGTTCTCCATGTACTCGTAGAGCATGCCGTGAAACTCGTTCGTGCCGCTCTTGAGCACCTGGTTGAACTGACCACCTGAAGAGTGGCCGTACTGCGCCGAAAACTGGTTGGCGAGAATCGAGAACTCGGCAACCGCATCGTTCGGGATGCTGACGACAGGCCCGGTCACGCTCTTGCTGTTGTTGTCGATACCTTCAATGGTGAAGTTGTTGTTACGCGGACGCTGGCCACCCACCGATGGGCCACTGCCGACTCCGGTCGCGCCGCTGGTGGACACACCGGACGTATACAGCGCCAGATTCAGCACACCCGACCCGCCGCTGGTCGTGGGTAGATCCGCCAACTGCTTGGAGTCAAACGTGCTCTCCACCTGAGCGGTCGTCGTATCGATCGTCACGGAAGACCCGGTGACCTCAACGACAGTCTTCGACTCGCCGATCTGTAGCGTCACATTCGACGTGGATTGCACGTTCAGGCTGACGACAACTCCCTTGACCTGAGCGACGCTGAAACCCTTCGCGGTCACGTTCAGGTCATAGGTGCCGGCCGGCAGGTTGCCCAAACGGTACTGACCAGCGGACGTTGATACTGTCGCTGACTGGACTCCCGTGGCAACGTTGGTCGCCGTAACCGATGCACCGGCGACAATAGCGCCTGTCGCATCATAGATTGTTCCCACGAGTTCGCCAGACACCGACTGTGCGATAACCAATACCGGGAAAAGCAGGAAGCACAGGGCGAGAACCCCCAGCAACTTGCTCCGGAAGAACTTCTGCATACTAACCTCCCGTCGGACTCACAGAACTAAAACACCCTGGCTGGAGCCGCCGGCGCTCGCGTGGACGCTCCCATCGGCCGCACCTTCTCGGAACACGGCTGAAAGACAGTCCGGCCTCACGCGTCGCCAAATCTTGGAGAGAGCCCTCTGCGGGTCACTCGCTCCAGCCATCACGGGCCACTGCAGCCGCGCGCCCACCAGTTTTTGCTTCCGTCACCTTCCCGTGACAGAGCTAGCGGGCGAACAACGGCCGCACATCAAGAGACAGGCTCAGGGCCTGCCTGGACTCGAGAAAACGCGCGTTTCCTTGAACGCACAACAAACGGGGTTTTTGAGATTCCTTGCCTCGACGTGGGGCAGGATTGACGCCACACAGCAAACTCACCCGGCGCCGTAAACATGCATACACTCCTGGACGTCCGCAATACCGCCCGTCCAGTTGAGGTCTCTGGAGTTTTGAGGATGCGTATGTGGCAGAGATCAATCGCACTGCCCTCCCAAAGCTTCTTGCCTGCTGGCACCGACCTAAAGCGAACGATCCCAGGCGAACCGGGATCGACTGATATGGGGAGATTGTAACATCAGCGCAAGTGAAATAGAACGGCTTCTCGCAATCTTTAAATAATGGAATCCAGGACAGATAGATCCAATTTTCGGTATCCGGAGCCCCCTGCCGATCGGATATGCTGAATGGTTGGTTCCGGTGAGTAACCGCCGGGCGCAAGCCCCTGCTTCAGGAGGATTCATTGATGAGCCACGAATACTCACGCCGCGGTTTCGTAAAGACGGCCGCCTCGGCTGCCGTCCTGGCTGCCGGACCCGCCATCCTGCCGGCCTTCGGCGCCGCGGATCGCGTCAGACTCGGCTGGATCGGGACGGGAACCCGCGGGCGCTACCTGATTGAACGGGCCTACGCCGGCAACGCTTCCAAATTCACGGTCACCGCGCTCTGCGATACCTTCAACGCCAACCTCGCCAAGGGCAAAGACATCGTTCAAACCCAGGGCAAGAACACGCCGAAGACTTACGAGGATTACCGCCAACTCCTTGCCGACAAAGACGTTGACGCCGTCTTCATCGCCACGCCCGAGCACCTCCATCACCGCATGCTGCTCGACGCCATCGCCGCCGGCAAGAACGTCTACGTGGAAAAGCCGCTCGCGCACACGGTCGAAGAGGCGCAGGAGATCATGCACGCCGTGGCGAAGTCGAAAAGCGTCATCCAGGTGGGCACCCAGAACCGCTCCAACAGCCTCTACCAGATGGCCAAGACGATGATTTCACAGGGCGTTATCGGCGATTGCCATTACGTCCGCGCCTTCTGGTACCGCAATGCCCTGCCCAGCGGCGCGCCCGCCTGGCGCTATCCGCTCGACCCGGCGCTCACCGCCGAAAACGCCGATTGGAAGAAGTTCCTCGGACCGGCCCGCGAGCGGCCGTTCGACGCGCATCGCTACGGCCAGTGGCGCCTGTATTGGGATTATTCGAGCGGCATCGCCACGGACCTGATGGTCCACCAGACCGACATCACGGCGTTCGTGATGGGACAGGGCATCCCGTCCTCGGTTGTCGCCACCGGCGGCGTCCTGCGCTGGACCGAAGAAGACGACCGCGAGGTTCCCGATACCTGGAGCGTGCTCCTCGATTACCCCGATAAGTTTCATGTAAATTACTCGTGCTACCTCGGCAACGCCAAGAACGGCTACGGCGAGCAGTACCTCGGCAACGAGGGCACCATCGAAGTGCTCAACCGCTCCACGCTCAACTACTACCCGGAAGTCTTCACCCCCGGCATGAACGAGGCGATGAAGCGGCGCAAGGAGCTGAGCATCACCATCCCGGGCAACGACAACCTGGCCGTGGAAGCGCACATCCGCAATTTCCTGAACTCGGTTTTGGGCAAAGAGAAGCCGATCGCGCCGCCGCGGGCGGGCTATGAAGCCGCCATCCCCGGCTTCCTCTCCGTGATGAGCTACAAGCAAAAAAAGATCGCGCTCTGGGACGAAAAGTCGGACAGCTACAAAATGTCATAGCGCCCGGAAACGGAGCCGCAACCGTCAGGGAGCGGTTGTAACTCTCCGGATCGGTCACACATGAAGACCGGGTGGTTGAGCCGTCTCAGCCACCCGGTTTTTTGTGCGCACTGCGGAACGGGCGCGGGTGAGCTTCCCCACCCGGCCCTCACACGCCGCTGCCCCTGCTTACCAGCCGACCGGCTTGCCCTTGTTCTGCTCGATCAGCCACTTCTCCAGCGGCTCGAAGTACGTGCGCAGCGCCGAGGCGTCCATCTGCCTCGACCCGGTCAGTTTCTCCAGCGCGTCCGGCCACGGCTTGGACTGGCCCATCTCCAGCATTTCGTTCAACTTGGCGCCGGCGGCCTTGTTGCCGTAGATCGAGCAGCGATGCAGCGGCTCGGTGCAGCCCGCCGTCGCGCTGAGCGCCTTATGGAACTGGAACTGGAGCAGCGCCGCCAGGAAGTACCGCGTGTAGGGCACATTGCCGGGCACGTGATACTTGGCGCCGGCGTCGAAGTACTCCTCACCGCGCGGCGTACTGGGTGCGATGCCCTCGTACTTCATCCGCAGATCCCACCACGCCTGGTTATATTTCTCCGGCGGGATCTTCCCGGAAAAGACCTGCCAGCGCCATTGGTCGATGAGCAGTCCGAACGGCAGGAATGCGACCTTTTCAAGCGCCTTCTTCAGCAGCAGCCCGGTGTCTTTGGAAGTGTCCGGGACCTTTTGAATAAAGCCCAGTTGCTTCAGGTAGTCGGGCGTAATGGAAAGCGCGATGGTGTCGCCGATCGCCTCGTGGAAGCCGTCGTTCGCGGAATTGCGGAACAGGAACGGCTGCTGATCGTAGGCACGCTGGTAGAAGTTGTGGCCCAATTCGTGATGGACCGTGTAGAAGTCCTCCGCCACGATGTCGATGCACATCTTCAACCGCAGATCGTCGACGTTGTCGATGTCCCAGGCTGAAGCGTGGCAGACCACGTCGCGGTCGCGCGGCCGCACGAACATCGACCGCTCCCAGAAGGTCTTCGGCAGCACGGCGAAGCCGAGCGACCCGAAGAAGCCCTCGCCGTAACGCACCATCTGCAGCGGGTCGGTCTTGCGCTGCTTCAGAATCGCCGTCAGGTCGTAGCCCGGATCGGCGTTGGCCGGCGCGAGCATCGGGTACAGGTTGTCCCACGTCTGCGCCCAGATGTTGCCCAGCAGATGCGCCGGAATCGGGCCATTGGCCGGGACGGCGTCGCCGTACTTTTCGCGCAGCTTCCAGCGGGTGTACGCGTGCAACTGAACGTAGAGCGGCTTGACCTGATCCCACAGCCGGTCCAGTTCCCTGGAAAAGTCGTCGGGCGGCATGTCGTAGCCCGAGCGCCACAGCGCGCCGGTGTCGGCGAAGCCAATCTCGCGCGCGCCCTTGTTCGACAGTTCCACCAGCCGGGCGTAGTCCTTGCGCATCGGCGGCGCAATGCTGTGCCAGCCCTGCCAGACGTCGAGCAACTGCTTGGGATCGCGGCTGGTCGCCATGATCTTCGTGATGTCGTCGATGCTGAGGCACTTCGACGCATCGCCGCCGGGGCAGTATTTGCCTTTGCCGTAGGCGGCGTCGAGCGACGCTGCCAGGCGCGCCGTTTCGGCGCTTTCCTGCGGATCGGCCGGCGCCGGCAGAGTGATGCCGAGCTTGATCAGCAGCAGCTTGCGTTTCACGTCAGCAGGCAACGCGAGCCCGTCGAACTTCGTCGCCTCCTTCGCCAGCCGGACCTGCGCCGCGATCTGCTTCTCATTCGCCGCGGCGGCAAGCGCTTCCGTGTCACTGGTAATGTAAGTCTCCTGCACCCATTGGGCGTGGTTCGCCGCAACGTTGAGCGCCAATAGTTCGGCCTCGGCTTTGTCGGCGAACTCCTTCGCCTTCTCCGGAGTGCGGTCCCGGTTGCAGCCGCTGAGGCCGGCTAGAACCCCGATCAGGGCCAGCGTAATGAACTTGCGCATAAGCAAATCTCCCGCAGGCAGTTTATTAGAATTTGAAGCGCTTGTGGGAACGGCCCTGCCGGTTTCTGCGTACGATCACATTTGATGCCCTTGAAACCACTCCTGACGGCCGCGCTGGCCTGCTCGTTCGCCTTCGCGCAGGAGCCGGCCCAGACGCCGCAAACGGCGCCGGTCTTTTCGGTGGATGTCCAGCTTGTCAACGTCGCGTTCAGCGCGCGCGGTCCCTCGGGCAATCTGGTGAGCGGGCTGACGAAAGACGATTTCGAGTTGTACGAAGACGGCGTCCGCCAGGAGATCCGCAACTTCTCGCGCGACCTGGATACGCCGCTTGCGCTCGGGCTCATCATCGACCGCAGCGGCAGCCAGGAGGGCCTGGAAGGTCAGAACCTGGAGACCGCCGCGGCGTTTCTGCGCCGCATTCTGCGCCCGCAGGATCGCGCGCTCGTGATCGGCTTCGGCAATCGCATCAAGCTGCTGCACGACTTCACCAACGTCGCGCGCGAGTTGGAAATCGCCATTCTCGAAGCGTCGTGGAACTACGGCAAATCGCCTACCGTCGGTCCGTCCGTGATGCGCGAAGGCGGCACCGCCGTCAACGACGCGGTCTATTGGACGGCGCGAGAAAAGTTCGCTGACCTGCCCGGACGCAAGGCGCTGATCATGATCGGCGACGGCGAGGAGAACTCCAGTCAACTGCGCGTGGTCGAGGTGACCCGCGAACTGCAACAGGCCGACGTGCTGCTTTACGCGCTGAACAATGGTGGCAGCTCCGAGCCCCACAAGCGCCATCCCAACGTGTTGCCGTACCTGTGCGAAGATTCCGGCGGGCGCGAATTCCGCGTGGGGACCGGCCCGCTCGGGGATGCCTTCGATCAGATCGAAGCCGAGTTGCGCGGCCTGTATTCCATTGGCTACGTCTCGTCGCAACCGGTCCGCGCCGGCCAGTTCCGCAAGATCGAAATCCGTGCCAAACACCCCGGCCTCACGGTGAAGAGCCGTCCCGGCTACTACGCGCGTTAGGTTCGCAGTGGGGTGGACGTCCACGTCCGCGCGGGCTTTCCGGAGCCCGCCGTGTTCAGCCGATCTTTCCGCGCCGAGCGCGAGCGGTCACCCTGCCAGTCGCTGGCAGCCAACGGAACACGCACCGCTCGCGCACGCTCGCGGCTCCGTTTCGAGGTTGTAGCTTCGCTACGCTTTCAGTTCCGGATACTTCTTCAATATGACTTGCAGATCCGCACGGCTCAGCTTCGCGAGCGGCACGGGCTTGTCCTGCGGGCGCAAGCCTTTCTGGTTGATCTTGCCCATCAGGCTCCAGCGCCGCGTCATGCCGGCCGGCTCGTGCGCCGGCACGTCGTAGCGCGTGAAATCGATCACGTTCTCCGGCTCCACGCCGTTCACTTTACGCAGCAGGGCCAAGCGAAATTCGCGATTCATAAACCAGCGAATCTCCTTGTCCGCATCCGACCCGCCAATGCCCGTGCCACGCTCCTCGAAGCGGTAGTTGAGCCCGGCATTGCTGCGCTGCTGCCGCCGCCAGATCAGCCCGAATTCGCCGTGCGGCAGGCACAACGCGCTGGGCCAATGGCCGTGCACGCTTTGCAGCCACTTCGTCAGGCTCTTCAAGCCCGTCTGCCCGCTCTTCTTGCGGAACTCCTCCATCAACGAGACTTCCCAAATGTTGGTGACCCAGGCGAAACGGTTCAATTCGAAGCCGCGATCGAAGTGCACCGTCGTGGCCGCCATCATCTCGCGCAGCCCGGTCTCCGGCCCGTAAGCGTTGATCGTCTCGATCGGGCCTACGCCCATGCGGCTGTTGAAACCGCCCTCGGCGCCCGCGCGCCGCGCTGCCAGAAAGTCCATCGTCCAGCCATCCAGATTCACGCAGTCGATCAGGTCGGCCTTCGTTTGCGCGGGCTTGCAAAAATGTTCGCGCGAGGGATAGTACGGGTAGCAGATGGAGCCGTCGCCGTCCTGATTGTCGATGGCGTACTGGCTCCAGATGTTGCCCTGGCAGACGTGGATCCCTTCGTTCTCGGCGAGGTAGCGCAGATTGTCCGCGGCCAGGAATCCGGCAATCACCGCGTGCGGCCGGTAGCCGCCCAGCATCGCGGACACGCGCGCCAGCCCGTCGTGCAGGTCGCGATTCACCTGCTCGCGCGGGTTATACGCGTTCGCGAAATAGCCGCCGGGAATAAAGGTGACCTCGTCGCCGTAGCGCTCGTGGAAGTCCGCGACCAGTTTGCGGATCGCGCGGTAATTCGGCCGCCGGTCGTTCAGCGCCCGCCAGCTCAGCGCCCACGTCATGCGCCCGCCGGACCAGCCGTCCTCGAAGGCCTGGCGGAACGCCTGAACGTTTTCGGGCGTGTGGCGCGACGCTTCGTCCTCGCCCAGATCCTTGTTCCGCGCGGCTTCGATCTGGTTGACGCGAATCACGGAGCAGAACGTCAGAAAGCGATTGCCCAGCAATTCCGTCCGCGGCTGAGCGCCCTTCGCCAACGCCACGGGCAGCGCCGCGGCGCCCGCCAGAAATTCACGACGATTCATCATTCTCCTTTTGCCGCCCTGAAACGGAGGCGCGACCGTCAGGGAGCGTTGGTATCGATATGCCGTTTTGCCTCACCCAGCCGCTTCTCTCCGCCGAAAAGCCGCGACGCGTTTTCTACTTCGTCGCCCGCTGCCACACTCGCACCCAGTCGATCACATAGTCCTGCGGGAATACCGTGGTCGCATCCGGGTTGCCCGGCCACCCGCCGCCCACCGCGAGATTCAGCAGGATGAAATGCGGATGGTCGTAAACCCACTTCGCCCCAGTCGGCAGGTCCTTCGGCGTGAGCGTGCGCACCACATGGTCATCGAGCAGAAACGTGATCAACTCTGGCGTCCACTCGATGCCATACGTGTGGAAGCCATCGGGATCGGGCACTGGCGCTGACTTGCTCAACCCGCCCGCGCCGGAATAGCCGGGACCGTGCAGTGTGAAGTACGCCGTGCCGGGCGTCTTCCCGATGAACTCCATGATGTCGATCTCGCCGCACTTCGGCCAGCCTACGGCGTCTATGTCGTCGCCGAGCATCCAGAACGCCGGCCAGATGCCCTGGCCCTTGGGCAGCTTCAATCGCGCCGCGACGCGGCCATATTTCACCGCGTAGTGGCCTTGCGTCTTGATCCGCGCCGACGTGTAGCCGCTGTCCGTCTTGATGGCTCGAATGACCAAGTGGCCCGCGCCGTCGAGGAACGAGTTCTCGCGCGAGTTGGTGTAATTTTCAAGCTCCTGGTTGCCCCAGCCGCTCGCGCCCAGCTCATGCGTCCACACCTTGGCATCCGGCGCCGCACCCTGCGGCCCGTTGAATTCGTCGCTCCACACGAGTTTCCAGTTGTCGGCGGCACAAGCGACGGTAACTGCCGCAAGGAGAAGCAGAGCAGCGCGTTTCATATCGCTCTCAGCCTATCGTGAATTGGCGACGGAGTTCAGCCGGAAACGCATCGCCGGCGGGCGGTCGCAAAGCTCCGCTGCGCGCCGGGTCAGTCCGGCCGTTGCCGCTGCAGCAATGCCATGAAGAGGGAGCGTACGCGGTAGGCCGCGAGGAACCACAGAACGGTTACGAATGCAGCCACGCCCAGCCCGCTCGGCGCCATCAGAGCGTGAAACAGCACGATGTTGACGATCACGGGCCCGAGCAGCGTCAGCGCGAGCGGCACGAATTGATTCAGCAGGAGCAACACTCCGGTCGCAAGTTGGAGGCCGGAGACGACGGCCATATAGTGCGATGCCGCGAGTGCGCCGGCGAACTGGCCCGCGGTTCCCGTGGGCATCGGCCCCATCGGGATGAAATGCAGAAAGCCATTGAGGCCGAAGACAGTGAACACCAGCCCCAGCAGGATGCGGGCAACGAGCGAAGCGATTTTCATTGAGCTTTTCCTTTCGAGAAGAAACCCAGGGCGGGATTCAGTCTACGAGAAACTGTTGAATGGTCGCGACAAACTCCGCGGCGCGTTCCGCGAGCAAGCGTGCTTCGGCCTCCGGCACGGGCTCGGCCACTTCATAGTCGCTCTGAATCCGAGCTTGTTCGGCTTGTATGAGATGGATGTGCAACTGGCGCGGCAGGATTCCGGTTTTGGCGAACTCGCGCCCAAACGCGGCGATCACTGCGGAATGCTTGGAATACTCAAGCCCGAGCCCGTAAAGGCACGCTTGCGCTGCGTAAAACATCGCGTAGTAAGCGCGAGACACAGCTACGTCGCACTCGCCTTCATCGACAAGACGCGCTGCCACCCCGACGTTGCGCTGTGCCTTTTCGAGCAGAATCTGCTGATGCTCGGTCACACGTGGACCCCCTCGCTACGCACGGCTTTCAGGAAGGGCGTTTTCGCGTTTTCAAACCGGGATTTCGAGGTGTAGACACAAGAGAGGTAGACGTCGTTTCGCAGCGAGACGTCGGCGACGACCTCACCGGCCCGGCGAATCTCTTCGAAGGGATGGACGTCGCCGCCAAGGACCACCAGCACGTCCACGTCGGAGTCGGGCGAAGCATCGCCCCGCGCGCGGGAGCCAAAGACGACGGTCCGCTGAAACCGCTCTCCATACAGCTTGCTCAAACGGTCGCGCAGTTCCTCGACGGCGGTTTGTGTTTGACGATCCATCTTCACGGCACCAGGTTCCACGCAGTTCGTGCGCGTTAAACGATTGTACGCCAAGGCCGCACGGTCGAATCAACCAGCAGCGCCCAGGGTCAAAATCAGAGCTTAGCCCCTCTCATAGCCTATCGAATCGGGCGCTAGCCTACCGGTCCTATGACGTCCCCGAATCGTGGGCCGTGTTCCTCGCCATCCAAAGGCGCATGACGCCGGGCGAAAGAACCGCCGGGGCTTCGATCTCTCAGCACGTGTGAGGGCCATGGCGGAAGCCGGCCTGCGCCAGCGTTATCCCGACGCGAGCGACGAGGAGATTCGGATGCGGGCCATCCGCCAGCGGCTCGGCGATGAGTTGTTTGAGAAGGCTTACGGCAAAACGGCTCTGCCGAGCGAGCAGAAGCAGCAGCGGAAAACTCTCGGCTCTGGGATCTGAGATCGACCCGGATTGGGGTTGAATTCCGTCCGGTATGATGCATGAGGTGTGTCATGAACCTCGAAGACATTGTTACGAAGCTCAATGAACGTAAAAAGCGTGCCACGTACGGTGCAGTCGGCGGCATTCTCGGCGTAATACCGATAGCAGTGATGTCTGGCCGTCCACGAAATTACGAAAATTCGTGGGTTGTAGCCGCAACTGGACCGCAGCGCGGTCGGCCGACGAAATACGCCGACATTCAGATCCACCCCGATTGCCTTCTCCAGATCCGGACCGATCGCGACAACATAATCAAGGATTCGGAAACACTTAAACGATGGCTCAAAAGCGCCACCAAGGCGGGCACTCTCCGCGAGGAAGAGGAGGCGGCAAAGAAGCGCACATGAAAGACCAGTATTTCGGTGACGTTAACGACTTCCGCAAGTATGCGTTGCTCCGCTCGCTGGTCATGCCTGACCACCTCCGTCTTGGTGTTTGCTGGATGCTGACTGACGGGGATCGGAGAAAGAACGGCAGTCGCCTGGCATATCTCTCCAAACAGGCGACCTATCGCACCTGCGATGCTGCGCTTTTCGATTGGCTGAAACAGGTCATTGATGTCGAACAGGATCGCCGGACTGCGCGGATTGAGGAGTCCGACCTCTTGGGCGCCACTTGCTTTCAGTCCAATATCTTGACCGATGACGAAAGCGAGAGGCGCACGTACTTCTCCGAATGTTCTACACGATTGGCCGACTGCGACCTGGTGTTTTTCGACCCTGACAACGGCCTGGAGGTCAAATCGATTCCTCGTGGCCGCAAGAATTCCCACAAGTATCTCTATTGGGGTGAGGTGTGCAGTGCCTTCTCAGCTGGGTCTTCGGTAGTGATCTACCAGCATTTCATTCGTGAGAAAAGGGCGAGCTTCATCACTCGGTTGGCCGCGGAGCTTAACGCAAGAACCCACGCAGCGGCTGTATTCTCATTCGCAACCCCGCATGTCCTTTTTTTGTTGGCGTCGCAGGAACACCACACAGTCATATTCCGAAGGCGTCTGGCAGCTATCCAATCCTCTTGGGCACCAGCGCGGATCATGGCAGCCGAGCATCTACACTCGACGGAGAAGGGCAACATGATCGCGCCATTACTCCAGGCTCCTGAGCAAACAACATAGTGGGAGGATCAGAGTTCCAACTACCGAAGGAGCAGGAGCCGCAAGACTTCAGCCGCGCACTGTCGTGTTCAGCGCCGCGAACAGTTCTTCGCGCGTGACGTTCTTCTGCTCCGCGGCGGCCATGTCTTTCAGGCCGTAGACGCCCGCGGCGATTTCGTTATCGCCTAAGAGCAGCGCGTAGCGCGCGTTCAGTTTGTTGGCCAGCTCCATCGCGCGCTTGACCTTGCGGTCCGTCGAGACTTCAACGACGGCGCCCGCGCGGCGCAAGTCGCGCGCCAGCACAGCGGCATGCTTCACCGCCGCGTCGCCCATCGGCACGATGTACAGGTCCAGGCGGTCCAGCGAGGCCGCATCGAGCTTCTCTTCGAGGGTCAGCACCAGGCGGTCTTCGCCAATCGAAAAGCCGATGCCCGGCATCGCAACCTTCGAACCGAGCGATTCGGCGAGCCCGTCGTAACGCCCGCCGCCGAGCACGGAGTTCTGCGCACCGAGCGCGCCGTGCACCACCTCGAACGTCGTGCGCGTGTAATAGTCGAGCCCGCGCACCAGCCGCGGGCGGATCTCATAAGCGATGCCGCGCACGTCCAGCAGTTCGCGCACCGTGGCGAAGTGCTTCGCGCAATCCTCGCAAAGGTTGTCAAGGATCGACGGCAAACTCTCGATGATCGGCTGGTCTTCGGGCACCTTGCAGTCGAGCACGCGCAAGGCGTTGGTGTCCGCGCGCCGCTGGCAGTCTTCGCACATCGAGCCTTTGACTTCCTGCAGCCGCTCGCGCAGCTTCTGGACAAAGGCCGGACGGCAATTCGGGCAGCCGACCGAGTTGATGATCAGGTGCGGGCTCTCGACGCCGCTGCGCGTAAGCAGTTCCATCACCATCTCGATCACTTCGGCGTCGACCACGGGCGAATCCGAGCCGATCACTTCGGCGCCGATCTGCGAGAACTGCCGGTAGCGGCCCTTCTGCGGGCGCTCGCGGCGGAACATCGGTCCGATGTAGAAAAGCTTCTTCAGGCCCGGGATCTGGTCGAGCCGGTGCTCGATTGCCGCGCGGATCACCGACGCGGTGTTCTCCGGACGCAGTGTCAGCGACGCGTCGTCGCGGTCCGTCCAGGTGTACATCTCTTTCGAGACGATGTCGGTCTCGGCGCCGACGCCGCGGGCGAACAGCTCCGTCGCTTCGAAAATCGGCGTGCGGATTTCGCCGTAGTTGTAGGTGCGGAAAACCTGCCGGGCGATCGCCTCCACGTGGTTCCAAACGGCGGAGGAAGGCGGCAGGATGTCGCGCGTGCCACGAACAGCTTTGATCATCGGAATTGTCTTTATGCCTGTCCTAGGAAACCGGGTCGTCGCGGTATTCCTGGCGATAGCGGATATAGCGTTGCGCGTTCTCTTTGAAGCGCGCCTTTTCGTCCTCGGTCAACTGGCGCCGGACCTTGCCCGGAACGCCCATCACCATCGACTCCGGCGGGATCTCCATGCCTTCCGGAATCAGCGCGCCGGCCGCGATCACCGAGCCGTGACCCACCTTCGCGCCGTTCAGCACGATAGCGCCGATACCGATCAGACAGTCGTCTTCAATGACGCAGCCGTGCAGGCAGACCATGTGGCCGACCGTCACGCGCTGGCCGATGATGACCGGGTATTTATTCAGCTCGCCGTGCAGCACGGAGCCGTCCTGGATGTTCGAATCGTCGCCGATCTCGATGCGGTTCACGTCGCCGCGCGCGACGGCCGAGGGCCAGATGCTCGCCCGCTCGCCCAACGTCACATCGCCGATCACTTGAGACGCCTGATCGACATAGGCGGAAGCTGCAATCTTGGGGTAAATGCCTTTGTGGGGCCGGATCATGTGTGTTTCCCAGTGAGAAACTACCATCGTAACATTGGGGCTGAGCGGCTATCTCCGCTGGACAGCGCGCGAGCGCACGTCGAGAAGGGGACGCAGGCATGACGCCTGCCGGACGGCGGCGGCTCGTTTAAACCATCTTCATCTCCCGCCGCGCTCGCTACAATCTGAGGTATGCGGCACCGTCTGCTTGCTTCCTTCGCACTTTCCTGTATGCTCCTTCCCGCACAGAAAGCTCCGTTCACCGCGGACGCTTTACTTAAAATCAAACGCATTGCCGACCCGCAGATGTCACCGGACGCCAAGTGGGTCGCCTTCACGGTCACGACCATCGACGTGGAGCAGAATACGCGTCCCCGCCAGATCTGGATTGCCCCGCTTGTCGGCGGCGCGCCGCGCCAACTCACAACCGAGGGCAGCAACGACACGGCCCGCTGGTCGCCCGATTCGAAGCAACTGGCATTCGTTTCCACGCGCGGCGGCAAGTCGCAGATCTGGACGATGGACGCCGATGGCTCCAACGCCAAGCAGGTGACCAGGCTCGCCAGCGAAGCTTCCGGCGTGAAGTGGAGCCCGGACGGCAAGACGCTGATCTTCGTCAGCGAGGTCTACCCCTCCTGCAACGCGGACGACGCCTGCAACGCGGCAAAGATCGATGCCGCGGAGAAGAACAAGGTCAAGGCCCGCACCTACGATTCCCTGCTCTACCGTCACTGGACCGAATGGCGCGGCGACCGCCGCAGGCACGTGATGGTGGTGGCTCCCACCGGCGGCGCGGTGCGCGACCTGACGCCCGGCTTCCAATACGACGTCCCACCGTTCTCGCTTGAAGGCAGCAGCGACTACGAGATCTCGCCGGATGGCAAAGAGGTGGTATACGCGGCGAATCTCGATGAGGATCAGGCCCTGAGCACCAACTGGGAAATCTACACGGTGCCGATTGAGGGCGGCACGGCGAAGAAGATTTCGACGAGCCCCGGCGCCGACGCGAGTCCGAAGTACTCGCCGGACGGCAAGTGGATCGCGTGGCGCATGCAGACGCGCGCCGGCTACGAGAGCGACCGCTGGCGGTTGGCGATTTACAACCGCGAGAACAGCCAGATCAACGTGCTGACCGAAAACATGGACCGCTACGTGACCAACTTCACGTGGCATCCCGACTCCAAGCGCATCGCCATCATGGTGGATGACCGCGGACGGCAAAACGTGCAGATGCTGCGCGTCACCGGCGGCGGAGCCAAGATCCTGCTGCAGGGCAATGCGCACATCGACGACGTGCAGTTCTCGGCCGACGACCGCGTGCTGATCTACAGCGAGCAGAGCGGTTCGCGGCCGGACGAGATCTACAAGGCCGTGAAGGGCGCCGGCGAGCCGGTGGCGGTCACGCATCTCAACGACGACCTGCTGGCGCAATACGACCTGCGGCCGCTCGAAGAGTTCACGACCGTTGGCGCGGAAGGCGCGAAGGTCCACAGCTTCCTGCTGAAGCCGCCCGCCTTCGACGCTAAGAAGAAGTACCCCGTGCTGATGCTGATCCATGGCGGTCCGCAGGGCAACTGGGGCGAATCGTGGACCTACCGCTGGAACGCCCAGGTCTTCGCGGCGGCCGGCTTCGTGTGCGTTATGCCCAACCCGCGCGGCTCCACCGGCTACGGCACAAAGTTCACCGACGACATCAACGGCGACTGGGGCGGGCGCGCCTATGACGACGTCATGGCCGTGACCGACGAAGTCGCGAAGCTCCCGTACGTGGACGCGGAGCGCATGGCGGCGGCGGGCGGCAGCTACGGCGGCTACATGGTGGACTGGATCCTCGGCCATACCGATCGTTTCAAGGCGCTGATCTCGCATGCCGGCGTGTACGACCTGCGCAGCGAGGCGGGCACGACCGAAGAACTTTGGTTCACCAACTGGGAGAACAAAGGCTTCCCCTGGGAGCAGCCCGAGCTCTATGAGAAGTGGTCACCCTCGGCCTACGCCAAGAACTTCAAGACGCCGACCCTGGTGATCCACGGCGAACTCGATTTCCGCGTCCCGTTCGGCCAGGGCTTGCAGCTCTTCACCGCCCTGCAGGCGCAGAAAGTCCCGTCGAAGCTGATCGTCTTCCCGGACGAAGGCCACTGGGTGCTGAAGCCCCAGAACAGCCTCTTCTGGTACAAGAGCTTCCTCGGCTGGATCACGCAGTGGACGGCGAAGAAATAGCACGCCGGTGGGACGGCGACTCGCCAGGTGGGGCGGACTTCAGTCCGCGCGGGAATTCATTCCCGCTTCCGAAAGTAGGGGCGGATTTTAATCCGCCCCGCGCCAAGCACTCGAAAATGGAAACTCCTCTGGTGAGGTCACAAGGCCGGCGCGCACCGGATTGAGTTCGATGTAGTTGCGGATTCGCCGGAATTCCTCACGGTTCCGCACGAGATGATCGTAGAATTCTTCTTGCCAGAACGTTCTCCCGGTAGCGCCTAAGATCTGATTCGCCGCTCTGGCCGTGCCGCCTTTTATCACCTTCAGAATCCGCGGAAGATCCGCCTTTGGCGTGATCAGCACGTGCACGTGATTCGGCATGACGGCAAAGGCATGCAGATCGTAAAGCCGGTCGCTTTCGGCCAGCCGAGGCAAATATGCCATCGCCATCCTGGCGATGGCCGGTTCCGCCAGGTCCAGCGGGCCGGTGCGCGCAGTGTCCAGCAAGCGGTCGTAGACGGCGAAGGCGGCTCCGCTGCTCAGCTCCGCAGTACGAAAACAGCGGTTCTCTGGCAGACTGCCAGCCAGGCGCCAAGTTACGAAGAGCGGTTCTCCAATGTTGTAGATGTGGGGCAGCCGCCGGCAGTAAGTAGGCACAAAAATGAGTGCATTCCCTGGGAAGAAGCTCTCACTCGGGTGAGATGGGCGGGATTGAAATCCCGCGCGGGCTGAAGTCCGCCCCACCCGCCAACGCGCGGATGTGCGCCGCACGCGTGCCGCAACAGCCGCCGAGCACGCGCAGGCTGAACTCGGCTTGCAACGCGATCAAGGCCGCGGCGAAATCGGCGGGCCGCATGGTTTCCAGGCTCGTCAGCGCGTCGTATTCCGACGGATCGCGCGGCGACGTGTTGGCCTGAAAACCGATGACGCGCGCCGCGGCGCTCGCGTTCGCCGCCCGCGCCTCCCGCAGGCCCGCGGCGAACACTTCCGGATGCGTGCAATTGATCCAGTACCCGGCGGGTGGATGCTCACGCGCATCGATCTCAGCAATCGCCTCGGTGAGCGGCGTCCCATCCAGCAGGCAGCCATCCGGGCGCAGCACGAAGCTGAGCACATACGGACAATCCGTCTGCGCGCAGGCATCCGCAATGCCCAGTGCTTCGTCCAGCGCCGGCAGCGTCGCCGCCAGCAGGAAATCGCAGCGCGCCGCGGCCAGCCGTTCCACCTGCCAGGCATGATGTTCGCGGGCAGCGTCGCGATCCGGCGCTTGCGACGGAGTGTAGCAATCCCCACGCGGTCCGAACAGCCCCGCCACAATCGCGTCCGGCGCGGCGTTGCGAATCAGCTTCGCCCCCGCTTCTTCCGGGTGGCTCTCCGGACTGCGCGAGGCCGCCATGCGGTCGCGCCCGCAACGCCACGTCGGCGTCTCTATGACGATCGGAAACGGAGCCGCCGCTTGCGCGTACTCCTTCCACAGCGCGCCCAGCAGCGCCCGCCCGCGATCCGAATCGAGCAGCCCCGCATAACCCGTGGCCGGATCGAGCAGCGCCGGAGCCTCCCGCGACACGCGCTCCAGCACCGAGCCTTCGGTCAGCGTGACGGAGCCGGGCCGAAACAGTTGTTGCATTCCTACCCCAGCGTAGCCTGTGCGCCCGCCGCCGCATCGGAGACAATAGAAGGGAAGGAGAGATTTGGCATCATGAACGGGCTCAAGACCGCACTCCTGTTGGGGCTCATGAGCGGCCTGTTGATTGTCGGCGGACGGGCGATCGGCGGCGAACGGGGCATGACGCTGGCGCTCTTCATCGCCATCGCGATGAACTTCTTCAGCTATTTCTTCTCCGAGAAAGTCGCCCTGGCTTCGAGCGGCGCGATCCGCTTGAGCGAGACGGAGAACCCGCAGATCTTCTGGCGCGTGGCGCCCATCGTGAAAGGGCTGTGCCAGCGCATGGGCTTGCCCATGCCGCGGCTGTGGGTGATCGACGAAGACGCGCCGAACGCCTTCGCCACCGGCCGCAACCCGGCGCATTCCTCCGTCGCCGTGACGCGCGGGCTGCTTCAGTTTATGAACGACGATGAAATCGAAGGCGTGCTCGCGCACGAGTTGGGACACGTCAAGAACCGCGACATTCTGACGGCGTCCATCGCGGCGACCATCGCTTCCGCGATCACGTGGCTGGCTCAGATGGCGTTCTTCTTCGGCGGCAGCCGCGACGACGACGACAACCGGAGCAACCCGATCGCCGCCATCGCCATGCTGCTGCTGGCGCCCATCGCGGCCGGCATGATTCAGATGGCGATCTCGCGTACGCGCGAGTTCAGCGCGGACGCGGCTTCGGCGCAGTACACGGGCGACCCGAACAAGCTCATCTCCGCGCTGCGCAAACTCGAAGCCGGCTCGCAGCGCATCCCGATGGACGTTTCGCCGTCCATGTCGCACATGTACATCATCAAGCCGTTGAGCGGCGCTTCCATGGCGCGGCTGTTCTCGACGCACCCTCCGACCGAAGAAAGGATCGCGCGGCTGGAGAGCCTGCGCCGGCACTAAATTGAACGAAAAATCGAGTCTGCCCACCGTCCAGATCACACGGCGCGGCGAAGAGCGTATCGAATCCGGCCATGTCTGGATCTATGAGGCCGACATCGCCAGCCGCGGCGAGGCCAAGGGCGGCGACGCGGTTCGCGTGGTTACGCAGCGCGGCCGCAAGATTGGCGTCGCGCACTACAGCGACTCATCGAAGATCCCGCTGCGCCTGCTGTCGCGTTATTCCGAAGTGCCCGACCGGGCCTTCTACCTGCGCCGCCTGCAGCAGGCGCAGGCGCATCGCCAGCGCGTGGTCGCCAATTCCGACGCCTACCGCCTGGTACACGCCGAAGGCGATCTGCTGCCCGGCCTGATTGTCGATGTCTACGGTCCCGCGGTGGCCGCGCAGTTTTTGACGCAAGGCATGGAGCGGGCCCGCGGCGAGATCGTCTCGTGCCTGGAAGAACTGCTGCACCCGTCGAGCGTCGTGGCGCGTAACGACGTGCCATCGCGCAAGCACGAAAATCTCTCCGAAACGCCGGAAATGCTGCTCGGCGAAGAGCCCGGCCGCGTGCCCGTCCACATGAACGGGCTCACGCTGCTCGCCGACGTGCTGCACGGCCAGAAGACCGGCGTCTATCTCGACCAGCGCGAGAACTACGTCGCCGCGGCGCGCTGGGCGCATGGCCGCGCGCTCGACTGCTACACCTCGACGGGCGGCTTCGCGCTGCACATCGCGAAGCAATGCGACGTCGTGGAAGCCGTCGAATCGGCCGCCTCCGCGCTCGAAACCGCGCACGCCAACGCGGCGGAGAACGGCATTGAGAACATCAGCTTCCGCGAAGCCGACGTCTTCGATTACCTGACGGGCTGCGTGCAGGCGCGGCGCAAGTTCCAAACCGTGATCCTCGACCCGCCGGCCTTCGCCAAGTCGAAAGCGTCGGTCGAGAGCGCTCTGCGCGCGTACCGCGAGATCAACCTGAAGGCGCTGAAGCTGCTCGACACGGGCGGCGTGCTGGTCACCTGCTCGTGCAGCTATCACATCAGCGAAGCGGCGCTTCTCGAAGTCCTGGCCGAGGCCGCGCTGCTGGCCGGTAAAACGCTCCGCATCCTGGAGCGCCGCTCCCAGGCGCAAGACCACCCGGTGCTGCTCACCGTCCCGGAGACGCTGTACCTGAAATGCCTGATCGTCGAGGTGCTGTAGTAAAGCAGCCTTAAGCTTGTTCCGGCGCCGCGGCCAACGGCACCAGCGTCTGCTGCGTTTGCATGCGCTTCAACTGCCCGCAGGCGGCGTAGATATCCAGGCCGCGCGGACGGCGCACGAAGCACGGCAGGCTGCGGCGCAGGATCTGCTGAAACGCCGCGACGCGCTCGGGCGCGGGCGTGCCGAACGGGATGCCCGGACCGGGATTCAGCGCGATCAGATTCACCTTGCAATTAGTCTTCGCGAGCAGCCGCACCACGCGCCGCGCGTCGGCGTCGGTGTCGTTCACGCCGCGCAGCAGCACGTATTCGAACGTGAGCTTCTCCCACGGCCGCAGCGGATACGCGCGGCAGGCCTCCATCAGGTCCTTCAGGTGCCACTTGCGCGTAATGGGCATCAGTTCGCGGCGCTGTTCCTCGCTCGATGCGTTCAGCGAGATGGCGAGCTTGGGGCGCTCCGGGTCAGGCGCCGCGCCGAACTCGGCGATGCGCGGGATGATGCCGGAGGTCGAAACCGTGATGCGACGCGGCGAGAGTCCGACGCCCTTGGCATCGGTCAGAATGCGCGCGGCCTGCAACACGTTCGCGAGGTTCAGCAGCGGCTCGCCCTGCCCCATCATGACGATGTTCATGCGCTTCGCGTCGGCCCACAGATTGTTGTCGCGCGCGGCATAGAGGACCTCGCCCACAATCTCGCCCGCCGTCAGGCTGCGCTCCAGGCCCATCTTCGCGGTCAGGCAGAACTGGCAATCGACCGGGCAGCCGACCTGCGTGGAGATGCACAGCGTATCGCGCGCGGGCTCCGGCATGAAGACGGTCTCCACCGTCTGGCCGTCACTGAGCCGCAACAGATATCGCTTCGTCCCGTCGGCGGACCGGTAGACCGTCGCCGCTTCGGGATAGCCGAACTCGCAGCGTGCGGCGAGTTCCTGGCGTAGCGGCTTGGCCAACGTCGTCAGCTCATCGAACGAACCCGCGCGATGGTGGTACAGCGCTTCGTACAGTTGCCGGGCGCGAAACGCCGGCTCGCCCGCGGGCAGCAGCGTGCGCAGTGCATCGATTTCGAGTCCCAGCAGCGCCTGTTTCAAGGGAGATCCTGCCTCGATTGTCGCACCTCGAAAATAACGCGCCCTGCCGTCACATCCACCACGCGCCGAAAACGAGCGTCAGCACGGTGAGCACGGAGCCGGCGCGGAAGTATTCCCAGAAGCCGATCTTCACTTCCGGTCGCGCGCGCTGCACGACAATCAGGTTCGCCACCGAGCCCAGAATCGTGAAATTGCCCGCCAGCGTCGTCGCCATCGCGAGCGTCAGCCAGGCGCGCGCCGGATCGGCCAGATGCGGCATCACCGGCCGGAAGAGCAACACCGCCGGCACGTTGCTGACGATGTTCGACAGCACGGCCGAGAAGAACGTCAGCACGGACACATGCTCCAGGCCGAATTGCGACGCCAGCCGGAACAGGTCCGCATCGAGCGAAGTCCGCTCCACGCCGCTGACCACCACGAACAGGCCCGCGAACATCGCCAGCAGTGGCCAGTCGATCTCCAGATAGACCTTCTCCGGCTTCACGCGGCGCGTGATCAGCAATGCCGCGCCGGCGACGATCGCCACCTGTGCGATCGGCCATCCGGCGAAGAAAAAGCCAACCATGGCCACCGCCACGGCGAGCGACTTCCACAGCAGCGGCATATTGACCCGGACCTTCACGTGCTCGACCTCAAGGAAACCGCCGCCCCGGAATTCGGTTTTGTAAAAGGCCACCAGCACCATCCAGGTCAGCGCCAGCGAAACGATGGCCACCGGCGCGAGTTTCCAGACGAACAGCCGGTAGGGCAAATGCGAGAGCGAGCCGATCAGCATGTTTTGCGGGTTGCCCGTGACGGTCGCCACCGAGCCCGCATTGGCGCTCATGGCCACCGCCAACAGATATGGCACGGGGTTGCGCCCGAGCGCGAGCGTCACCTCCAACACCAGCGGCGTCATCACGATACACATGGTGTCGTTGACGAAGAAGGCCGCGAACAGGCCGGTCACCAGGATGATGCCCGCCAGCAGCGTCTTCGGCCCGTGCGCCTGCCGTACGACGAAAGCGCTGGTGGCGCGGAAGAAGCCCGACAGCCGGAGATTCGCGACGACAATCATCATGCCGAGCAGCAGCACGATGGTCGGCCAGTCCACGGCGTGCAGCGCGTCGTTGAAACTGAGCACGCCGCAGGCCACCATGAAGCTGGCGCCCACGATGGAGGCGCCGGTGCGGTCGATCCGCAGCCCGGGAAAGCGCCCGGCGGCCAATACGACATATGTCGCGAGAAAGATGAGATAGGCAGCCATCGGGTCCGGTTCTTCCCATTGTCGCCTCCCGGCCGCGGATTTTCGTGGTTAACGCGGAGCCGCCAATCTGCTGGAATAGAGACAGATGACGAAAAGTCCGCTGGATCGCGACATTTCGATGACCGTCCTGCCCAACGGAGTCCGCGTCATCACCGAGCCAATGCCCGCCGTGCGCAGCGTCGCCGCCGGTTTCTGGATCGGCTCCGGCTCGCGCTGCGAAACGCCACCGTCGAATGGCATCTCGCACTTCATCGAGCACATGCTGTTCAAGGGCACGCCGGCGCGCGCGGCCCGGCAGATTGCGCGCGAGATGGATTCCATCGGCGGCGATCTCGACGCCTTCACCGGCCGCGATCTGGCGGGCTACACGATGAAGGTGCTCGACGAACACCTGGATTTCGCCTTCGGCATCATGGCCGACATGTTGCAGCACCCGAAGTTCGATCCCGCCGACATCGAGCGTGAGAAGGGCGTGATTCTGGAAGAGCTGAAGATGGAGGACGACGACCCCGAATCCGTCGTTCACGATCTCTTCGTCGGCAATTTCTGGAAAGGCCATCCCCTCGGGCGGCCCATCGTCGGCACCACCCGGACCATCCGCAGCTTCAACGAGAGTGCCCTGCGGGAGCATCACCGCCGCCATTACGTCGCCGCGAATCTGGTGGTGACGGCAGCCGGAAATCTGCGGCATGCCGACGTGGTCGAGCTCGTGCGGCGCCACTTTGAAGGAATGCCATCGGGCGAGCCGGTGCCGGATCAGCCCGCACCGCCCGGCCGCCCGCCGTTCGCCTTCCGCAGCCGCCAGTCGCTGCAGCAGTTGCAGCTCTGCCTGGGAACGCCGATGATCGAAGCGGCGCACCCGCTACGTCTGCCCAGTTTCGCGCTCAACGTAATTCTGGGCGGCAGCATGAGTTCGCGTCTTTTCCAGAACGTCCGCGAGCAGCAGGGTCTGGCCTATTCGATCTTTTCCGAGCTGAACCTGTTTCAAGACACGGGCATGCTGGGCGTGTATGCGGGAACGTCACCCGAAAACGGCCGGCGCGTGATCGATCTGACGCTGGCCGAATTGCGGCGGCTGCGCGACGAGCGGGTTTCGGACGAGGTGTTGCGTCATGCCCGGGAACACATGAAGGGCTCGCTGCTGCTGAGCCTGGAATCGACCACCAGCCGCATGAGCAATCTGGCGCGGCAATGGTTGACCTTCGGCCGGTTCTTCACGCTCGACGAGCTGGGCCGCGAGATCGACACCGTGACCGCGGATCAGATTCAAGAGGTCGCCCGCACCTACTTCCAACCCGGAAAGATCGGGCTTTCCGCCGTCGGGCGCATCGACTCGCTGGGCATCGCGCAAGGAGATTTGATTTGTTGAAACGCGCCGGATTGCTGTCTGCGCTGACGGCCTGCTGCCTGCTGGCCGGTCTGCGGGCAGCCGATTTCGCGGCTTTGCAGCCGCAGGGTTATGTGAACGACTTCGCCGAAGTACTGGACGAGCCCACGCGCGCCCAGCTCAACGCCTACTGCGCCCGCCTGGAGCAGGCGACGGGCGCGCAACTCGCGCTGGTGACATTGAAATCCACCGAAGGCGAGCCGGTGGAAGACGTCGCCAACCTGCTCTATCGCCAGTGGGGCGTCGGCCAGAAGGGCAAGAACGAGGGCGCGCTGGTGCTGTTCGTCATCAACGACCGCCGCACGCGCATCGAAGTGGGCTACGGCCTGGAGCCGGTGATGACGGACGGCTACGTGGGCGGCCTGCTACGCAGCATCCGCCCGGCCTTGCGCAGCGGCAACTACGGCCAGGCGCTGGCGGACACGGCGACGCAGATCGGCGAAAAGATCGCCGCGGCGAAAGGCGTTTCCCTGAGTACGCCGGCGCCGCTGCATCGCACCCGCCGCCAGAGCGAGGGCCTGCCGCTCGGGCCGCTGGTGCTGGCCGGCATCATCTTCCTGCTCTTCCTGATCTCGCGCGGCCGCAACGGCGCGGCCTACGGCGGCGGCCTTTCCGGCTTCCTGACGGGCATGGTGATCGGTAACATCCTGGGCGGGGGCGGGCCGCGCTATCGTGGCGGAGGCGGAGGCGGCTTCGGCGGTCCCGACTCGGGCGACAGCTTCGGCGGTTTCGGCGGCGGCGACTCCGGCGGAGGCGGGGCTTCCAGCGACTGGTAAAGGCGGCGATTGCAGGTGAATTTCATGCCAGAATCCGATAAATTGCTCCGGCAACTTGTGGACCGGCTGAAGGCGGCGCACGGCGATGCGCTGCTCAGCGTGATCCTCTACGGCTCCGCGGCCGGCGTCGACCACCAGGCCGAGTACTCGGACTTGAACGTCTTCTGCGTGCTTAAGGCGGTCACGCCCCGGGAACTCGCGGCCAGCGAGAAGGTCTTCCTCTGGTGGCGGGATCTGCACCAGCCGGCCCCGCTGCTGATGAGCGAAAGCGAAGTGCGCACCAGCACGGATTGCTTCCCCATCGAGTTCAAGGACATGCAGGAGCGGCGTAAGGTTCTGTATGGCACGGACGTGATGGTGGATCTGGTGGTCGACGACGTCTTCTACCGGGCTCAGGTGGAACACGATCTGCGCGCCAAGCTCCTGCGCTTGCGCCAGAAGGCCGCCGGCGTTCTCAGCAACGCCGAATTGCTGACCCGGCTGATGGCCGATTCCGTCTCCACGTTCTGCATTCTGGCCCGCCATGCGTTGCGTCTGGCGGGCGCCGAAGCGCCGTCGAAAAAGCGCGACATCGCACAGGCCGCGGCCACGCGCTTCGGCTTCGACGGCCAATCGTTCTATACTTTGTTGGACCTCCGCGAAGGCCGCGTCAAGGCGCGAAGCCTGAACGCGGCTGCGCTGTTTGAAACGTATCTGGAAGCGATCGGCGTCCTTGTAGATGCTGTCGACCGTCTGGATCGCTAGGAGTCAAATCATGAAAATGAAAGTCGCTCTCATTGTCGCCGGCGTCGTGCTGGGACTGCTTTTGCTGTTTGGGGGTGCGCTCTTCTTTACGGGGGTTAGCGTTAACAACTCGCTGGTCACGCAACAGGAGTCGGTGAAGGCCGCCTGGTCCCAGGTGGACATCGCGCTGCAGCGCCGCGCCGACCTGATCCCGAACCTGGTGGAGACCGTCAAAGGCTACGCGGCGCACGAAAAGGGCACCATCGAGGCCGTTGCCAATGCCCGTGCGGCCATGGCCGGCGCGCGCACGCCGGGCGAGAAGATGGAAGCCAACGGCCAGTTGAGTTCCGCCCTGTCGCGGCTGCTCCTGGTGGTGGAGAATTATCCGAATCTCAAGGCCGACGAAAACTTCCTGCGTCTACAGGACGAATTGGCCGGCACGGAGAACCGCATCGCCGTCGAGCGCCACAAGTACAACGAAACGCTGCAACACTACAACACAACGCTCGGTCTGTTCCCCAACAACATTTTTGCGGGGATGCTCGGCTTCCATCGCAACGACGAGTACTTCAAGACCGAGCCGGGCGCGCGCCAGGCGCCTAAGGTGAATTTCGACACAAAGTAGCCGGCCCGCCGCGGATCGCACCGCCGTGGCGGATTCCGCCACGGCAACAAGACCATTTACCTCCGGTATTGAGTAAGCTATTGGGATATTGAGGGAAGGCCGCGAAGCGCCTCAGGCGGCGGCCTTTCGCGAGTGTATCCGTGTGAAACCGCTTCGCGGCCGGCCGCCAGCGCGAGGCGGGTCCCATCCATTTCGTGGCGCCCCAAGGCAGGATTCATGAAGCTCGGTCAGATCGATTGGGAAGGCCGTCTGACGGCCGCTGTGTTTGGCGAGGGATACGCCCATCCCGTACCGGGCTACACCGTGCGGGAACTGATTGATGAGACGGAACGGCGCCACGCCGATCTGCGCGAATTCCTGAAGGAGCACGCGATCAAGGGCCAGTTGGAAGCGGCGCCGCGAATCCCGATCACGCCGCGTGAGGTGTGGGCCTGCGGCTGCACGTACGAGACGGACGCCGGAGACGACTTCTACCAGCGCGCGCGTACGGCGCCGCGCCCCGAGATCTTTTTCAAGGGCACGCATCGCGTGTGCGCCGGCCCTGGCGGGAAGATCGGCCTGCGCGGCGATTCCACGTTCATGGCGCCGGAGCCGGGGCTCGCGGTTCTGCTCGGCTCGCACGGGCGCATTCTCGGCTACACGCTCGCCAATGACGTCTCGGCCCGGGACATCGAACGCGAGAATCCGCTCTATCTTTCGCAGTCGAAAGTATTCACGGGGTGCTGCGCGCTGGGACCGTGGTTCGTCACGGCCGACGAAGTGGCGAACCCATATTCGATCGGCATCCACTGCCAGATCCGGCGCGGCGAAACGGCGCTGTTCGAAGGCTCGTGCTCAACCGCCAGGATGAGCCGTAAGATCGAAGTCCTGATCGAATACCTGCTGCGCGCGAATCCTGTGCCCGCCGGCTCGGTCCTGCTTACCGGTACGGGCATCCTCGTGCCGGAGGAAGTCGCCCTACAACCGGAAGACGTCGTCACCATCGCGGGCGACGGACTCGGCACGCTCGCCAACGAGGCCGCGCTGGCCGGTTGATCGCGTGATTCCGGCTCAACTCTCTTCGCCGGCGGACTCGAGCGATTCCAGCGCGTCCGCCTGCGTGCTGTAACTTTTCATCACGCGGATGCTGGCGGACGAAGAGAACCCGGCCGTGCGCAGTTTGCGGTACACGCTGGCCAGATTCTTCGGCTCCTTCAAATACTCAGCCAGGTTCTTGCCGCGCAGCTTGCGGGCCAGGAAGTCGCGAATCAGCGCCGGTTCGTCGACGTTTTCGAAGGCGTGCGAGACGGCCTTGCGGGCGACGCCCGGAGCGATGCGTTTCTTCAGCAGGTCGCGCAACACGCGCTGTTCGCCGCTGGCGCCGCTCTGCGCGCGAGCGTCGGCAAAACTCTCCGACAGGCGCTTGTCGTCCAGGTAACCGTAGGACTGAAGCGCCGCGACGACGGCGTCGATGTCGCCGGGATCTTCGGCCTTCGGGAGCAATTTCCGGCGCAATTCCGCTACGGACAAGCCGCGCTGCGACAGCGCGCGAAGAGCATAGCCACGCAGTGATTCCAGCTTGAGTTTGACCTGTGGACGCTGTTTCATAACTACAGACCTCCATATTCTCGTGGAGTACACTGGTAGCTGCAAGGAGTCCTGTCGCATGGAAGACGATAAGCGGATCCCGTATTTCCTGCTCGGCCTCGGTATCGGAACGGCGCTGGGCATTCTGTTCGCTCCCAAGGCGGGTCCCGAGACGCGCGAGTTCTTGCGCGCCAAGGCGGACGACAGTAAAGAGTACCTGAAGCGCAAGAGCGTCGAGCTGAAAGACAGCGCGGCGGATATGGTCGATCGCGGCAAGAGCGCCATCCTGCACCAGAAGGACAATCTGGCGGCTGCCGTCGAAGCCGGCAAACAGGCCTATCGCGAGGCCACCACGGCGCAGGCGCCGGCCCCGGTAGTGGCCAGCGACGATACGATCGAAGGCGTCTGAAAGGCGGCTGGCATTGGTGGCGTCGGAAACGACATTCATGCTGATGGCGATTGCGGTGCTGATCTCCAGCGTCGCGTTGCTGGTGTCGGCGCTCGCGGCGGTCGGCACGTACCTGGCTGTGCGCAGGCTGCAGGCGCAGGTCAGCCCGCTGATCCCGCAGGTGACCGACTTCCTGGTCAATTCACGCGCGGCGCTGGACGAAGCGCTTAAGCAGTTCCGCGAGACCGGTGAAAAGACGCAAGCGGTCCTCGCCGACGTGCAGGCCGAGGTCGCCGGTTTTTCGGAGGCCCGGACGGACATCACCAACCGTCTGCAAGCCCAGGTGCAACGCATCGAACTCGTGCTCGACGACTCTTTGTCGAATCTCCAGGAGGTTGTCTCCGTCGTGCACGGCGGAGTCATCAAGCCGATCCGCGAAGTGACCGGCTTTGTCTCCGGCGTGCGCACGGCATTCCGCTCGTTCTTCACCGGGCGGCGGCCCAACGTGTCGCAGGCGACGCAGGACGAAGAAATTTTCATCGGTTAACATCAACTTTTTTCCGGAAAGGCGTTCCGTTTCCCGGCGGAACGCCTTTCGTGTCTCCGGCGCGACCCGATACACAGCTTCAACAACCCAACAGTGGGGCTCGCTCTCCGTTCTGCGCAAAACCGGCAAGCGCTCTGGACACGCCGCCGCGCGGTTAAACTGGGTTCGTGCTCAGGACCTGCGCTTTTCTCACTGCGCTGCTCGCCGCGCTCACGCCGGGCGCCATGCGCGCCCAGCCGGCGGATCTTCCTCCGGCCGCCGCGATCGGCGCGGATCTCCATCATCTGGAACTGGACCCGGACGCCTGCTACCGCGTGCGCGATCTGGCCTTCGACCGGCCTGATGTGCGCTTCTTCTTCACGGACGGGTGGCTGGCCTTCGCCCGGCCGGTGAAAGGCCATCGCGTCGCGGCGCTGTACCGGGCCAGCGAGACCACGGACGACGCGGAGGTCATGATCCGTCCGTCCACGCGCAGCGAGCGGGCGAGCATGGCCCACGCCGCGGGTACGCCGAATATCGATGAGCACTTCTCGATGGCGGTCTTCGTCTTCACCGGCGGTGGAGACGACTTGTACGACGCCGTGCGGGCGGGGGGCGGCAAGCCCAGCCCCGAACGCGGCCTGCTGCTCGCTTCGGAGCTGGGCGCGACGGTCCAGCGGCTGGCCGCTGGCATGGAGGTGCGGATCGCCCACGATCTGCTGGCGGACGCCAACCGGCACGGCGAAGGGCTCTTCTTCGCAGCGATCGCAGGCAAGACTCTGGGCCTGTTCGACGTCGCCTACGACCCGGTGGTCTACGAGCAGGTGCTCGTCGGCAAATCTTCGGCGTCCAAGGACCCGGCGTTCGACGTCTGGGCCAGCTTCCGCAGCCGCGCCGCGCTGCGTGCGAACACGCCCGTCCCCGTGAGCGCTCCGCTGACCAATTACCGTATTGAGGCCACCATCCTGCCCGACCTGAAGTTGCAGGTGATCACGCGCGCCACCTTGCGCGCGCAACACGAGTTGAAGGGCTCGCTCGATCTCGAAATCTCGCCGCGCATGAATCTCACGGCAGCAAAGATCGATGGGCAGCCGGTCGACGTCTTCCGCCGGGCGACCGACCGCGCCGCCATCGCCGGAGGCGGCATCTCGTCCCAGAATGAAGCGTTTCTGATCGGCATCCCCACGCCGATCGAGCCGGGGCAACCTCACGAAATTGAGATCCGCAACGAAGGCTATCTGATCCGCAAGACGCCCGGCGGCGCCTTCTTCGTCGAAGACCGCGTGAACTGGTATCCGACGCGCGGCCAGGTCTTCGCGACCTATGACCTGATCTTCCACCTGCCCAAGCAGTACATGCTGGCGGCGCCGGGCGAGCCGGTGGACGAAAAGGTGGAAGGCGACGTCCGGACGGTTCACCGCCGCAGCACGCAGCCCATCCGCATCGCGGGCTTCAACATCGGCAACTACCAGCACGTGAACGTCAAACGCGGCGATTACCAGGTGGACATGTATTCAAACGCCAAGGACGACGCCGCAATCGCTTCCGAGGGGCGGCGGATCCTGGCCTCGCCGCCGTCCCGGCCGCCCCAGCCGTTCGGCGCGCACCGCGGCGAAGGCCCGGTGGAATTGAACACCGCACCGCCGGTCAGCGTCCCGGCGCGCATGGCGGAGGTCGGAGGCGAGATCGCGGAAGAGTTCGAGTGGATGGCCAATCACTTCGGCCCGCCGCCGCTGAAACGCATTGCCGTCTCGCCGATCCCGGGCACGTTCGGCCAGGGCTTTCCGGGCCTGATCTACCTCTCGACCGTGACGTATCTGGACGAGGCGGAGCGCCGGGCGCTGTTGCGCAAGGACCTTTCGGCCGAGACGTTCTACAACTCGATCATTCACGCTCACGAGACGGCGCATCAGTGGTGGGGCAACCTTGTCGTTCCGGCTACGTACCACGACGAATGGATCTCGGAAGGCCTGGCCAACTACACCGCCATGCTGGTCCTGGAACAGAAGCGCGGAACGAAGACGCTGGAGGTGGTGCTCGATGACTACCGGCGGGCCCTGCTGGCGCCGGGCAAGCCCACCACGGTGGAATCCTACGGACCCGTGACGTGGGGCTACCGGCTGCGGGAAGGCGGCCAATTCGACCCGTGGCGCGCGATCATCTACGGCAAAGGCACGTGGATCATGCACATGCTGCGCCGGCGCATGGGCGACGAAGCGTTCCTCAAGATGCTCGCCGCGCTGCGCAAACGCTTCGAGTACCGCACCATCAGCACGGAGGAGTTTCGCGCGCATGCCGCGCTGTTCCTGCCGCCGGGCGATCCCGATCCGAAACTGGAGAGCTTCTTCGATACGTGGGTGTACGACACCGGCATCCCGGCGCTGGAAATGTCCACTTCCATTAAGGGCAAGGCGCCGGCCGTGGCCTTGACGATCACCGTCAAACAAAGCGGTGTTTCGGACGATTTTGTTGCCGAGGTACCCGTCGAGATTCACCCGGCCGGTGGCGGTAAGTCCATTGTGCGCTGGGTCCACACCAGCTCCGAGCCGGCCGTCCTCACACTCGCCCTGAAAGCCCCGCCGCAGCACGTCGAACTGGCGCCGCGCCTGGCCGTGCTCGCCGCGTTGAGCAAAAGCAAATGAGCAATACCGCGGAGAAACTGCGCGTCCTGGAACATGACATTGTGACGTGTACGCGCTGCCCGCGCCTGCGCGCGTGGTGCGAGGAAGTCGCCCGCGCGAAACGTCGCGCCTATCGCGACCAGCAGTATTGGGGCAAGCCGGTGCCGGGCTTCGGCGATCCGGCGGCGCGGGTGTTCATCGTCGGCCTTGCGCCCGGCGCGCACGGGTCGAACCGCACAGGCCGCATGTTCACGGGCGACGCCTCGGGCGACCTGCTGTATCGCGTGCTGTACAATGCCGGCTTTGCGAACCGGCCCGAGAGCCAGCGGCGCGGTGACGGCTTGCAGCTCAAGGGCGCGTGGATCTCCGCCGCTGCGCGGTGCGCCCCGCCTGCCAATAAACCCACGCCCGGCGAGATCGAAAACTGCCGGCCGTTTCTCGAACGTGAACTGGCGCTCTTCCCGCGCCTGCAAGTTTTCGTAGCGCTCGGCAGGATCGCCTTCGACAACTGGCTCACGCTGCTGCAGGCGCGCGGGCTGATTGGTTCCCGCGCCGGTTATGTTTTCGGCCACGGCGCGGAGTATGAAATCCCCGGCGCGCCGCGTCTTGTGGCCAGCTACCATCCCAGCCGCCAGAATACCCAGACCGGCCGCCTGACCGAAGAGATGCTGTTGCAGGTCTTCGTGCGCTCCCGCGCGATCATCGACGCCAGTCCCGGGGTTGCGTCGCGCTGAGGACCGGACTCATACGCCGGCGGAAGAGATTTTACGCCCGCCCGCGGCGTGGCTTGCTAGCATGACCTTTGGCCGCCAGGAGCGATAGATCATGCGTTGGTACCACGACGTAGCGTACTTCTTCGGAGGAGCGTTCCTCACGAACAGCCTGCCCCATTTCATCAATGGAGTCTCCGGGAGTCCGTTCCAAAGCCCGTTTGCGAACCCGCCCGGCGTCGGCTTGTCGTCGGCTTACGTCAACGTCCTGTGGGGGTTCTTCAACCTGGTCATCGGCTACGTGCTGGTCTGCCACGTCGGCGACTTCAATCCGCGCCGGACCCGGCACGCGGCCGTCCTCGGCGCGGGCGTGCTGGTCATGTCCCTGATGCTCGCCCATACTTTCGGACGGCTCCACGGCGGGTGGTGAGCCTCGCGGCCCGATCCCGACCAGCTCTTAACGCCATTCCCGCTCAAGCGACAAGCCCGGATCCCGCGATAACGTAGAGAAGATGTTCGCCCGCGGGGCGCTTCCCGCTGCCGGCATCGGCCTTGTGTGCTTGCATGACCGACGGCGCATCTGGCGCGGCTTCGGAAGCCGCTGCTGCGGCTGCGGGAAAGACGATCGAACGGCGCGTCAATCGCGCGCGGGCTGAAAGCGGCCAGACCCGTTTGCTGCTGGCCGGAACTGGCGCGAAGCCTGACGTGCAGTATCGGGAACGCCTGTCGAAGGACCAGGATGCGGACTACTCTCGAACGCTATTTTGAATTCGCCCGCCTCGGCACGAACTGGCGGACGGAGATCCTGGCCGGGTTCACGACGTTCGTGACGATGGCCTACATCATCTTCGTCAATCCATCGATCCTGAGCGAGACCGGCATGCCCTTCGCCGCCGTCACCGCGGCCACGTGTCTGTCAGCGGCCGTCGGGTGCCTGCTGATGGGCATCATCGCGCGCTATCCCATCGCGCTCGCGCCGGGCATGGGCCTGAATGCCTACTTTACTTTCGCCGTGGTGAAGGGCATGGGCGTGCCGTGGACTACGGCGCTGGGCGCGGTGCTGATCTCCGGCCTCCTGTTCCTGATCCTCACGGCCGTGGGCATCCGCCAGATGATCATGGAGGCGATCCCGCGCGAGTTGTACGCCGCCGTCGCGGTCGGCATCGGCCTCTTCATCGCCTTCGTCGGCTTCAGCAACGCGGGCATTGTCGTACCCAATCCGGCGACGCTGGTCAGCCTGGGCAACCTGCGCGCCCCGGCGACGCTGCTGGCCCTGTTCGGCCTGTTCCTGACGGGCGCGTTGACGATCTGGCGCGTGCGCGGCGCCATGCTGCTGGGCGTGGCGGGAACGGCTCTGGCCGGCATGGTGACCGGCGTGGTGAAGTGGTCGCCGCAGCCCTACTCGGTCGCGGCGATCTCCGGCACATTCCTGAAGCTGGATGTTTTGGCCGCGTCGAAGATCGGGCTGGTGGAGATTGTCTTCGTCTTTCTCTTCGTCGATCTGTTCGATAACATCGGCACGCTGGTGGCCGTGGGCAAGCGCGCCGGCCTGTTCGACGGCGACGGCAAGATTCCCCGGCTGAATGGCATCCTGACCGCCGACGCACTCGCCACCACGGCGGGCTCGATGTTCGGCACCTCCACGGTGGTCAGCTACATTGAGAGCGCGGCGGGCGTAGTGGCCGGCGGGCGGACCGGCGTCGCGGCCATCGTCACGGGCCTGCTGTTCCTGGCGGCGTTCTTCGTCGCGCCTGCCGCGGGCGTAATCCCGGTGCAGGCGACGGCTCCCGCGCTGATCCTGGTCGGCGCGCTGATGCTCGGACACGCGGCGGAAATCGAATGGTCGGATCCGCTGCAATCGATTCCGGCTTTCCTCACCATGACGGCCATCCCGCTGACGTTTTCCATCGCCAACGGACTCGCCTTTGGCTTCGTTTCGTCCACCGTGCTGAAGGTGCTTGCCGGGAAATGGCGTTCGATCCACTGGCTGGTCTACCTCCTCGCCGCACTGTGCGCTGCCCGGTTCTTCTATCTGGGCAAGGCGTAGCCGCACTCATCCAGCCGCTGGGGCTGTTTCGGCTCTTCTATGGAAGCCCAAACTACCGATGCGAATCCGCGGCTTTGCAGCGGAGCAGCGCATCGAAACGGAGCCGCGACCGTCAGGGAGCGGTGGTATCTGCTTAGTTATCCATTGGTTGCGACGAATTTGCCCGCTCTCTGCGTTCACGGTTGCTCAGAAAATGCGAATGCCAGTTCCGCGCCACTGACATGCCCAGCCGCCTCCCGGCTCCGAGCCGCGAATGAAAAGAGCGGTCCTCTCTCGTCCTGGCTCGACTCGGCGCTGTGCCCAATTGGGTCGTCAAACCGGGTAAAAACCGCGTGGCCAAGGCGAGGCCGAAGGGACCCCTCTCTATCGTTCGGGGCTCCCTGCCAGCACGCCGATGGACGGTTTTCATCATTGGGGGCGGACGCGTCTGCCGGTCATGGAGAGATCGGTGCTCAAAATCGGAGCGTTCTTGACCGTCCGGAGAGGGCCGGAACGAGAACTCGCTATAGGCAAAACCGCGCATTTGCGCGGTTCGCGTTCTCTAACATATTGATTGCAAACTACTAATTTTATAAAAGCCGCGCATTTGCGCGGTTTTGCTTTTGACCGGAGGCCGGCCATCGATCCCATCGCTGTGCGATTGGAGCGCTACAGCAACTCGTTGCGCTGCTGCTTTTCGAGCAGCTTCACCACATCGCCGACACGCTGCGCCAAGTCCTTGCGCGCCACCAGCAGAGCGTCGGGCGTTTCCACGACAATCAGGTCGTCCACGCCGAGCAGCGCGACCAGCTTGCCCGGCACGTGCACCAGATTGCCCGCGGCGCCCAGAAACACGGCGTCCCCCTGCACCGCGTTGCCGTGCGCGTCCTTCGGCAGCAGATCGTGCACCGCGTTCCAACTGCCCACGTCGTTCCATCCGATGTCGCCCGCGGCGAAGCCGACCACGCCCTGCGCCTTTTCGAGAATCGCGTAATCCACCGAGATGTTCTCGCAGCGCGGGAAAACCTCGGCCAACTTCGCGGCAAACTGCTTCGACCGGAATTTCGGCAGCGACTCGATCAGCGCGGCGGTCTCCGGCAGATGCTCGCGCATCGCGTCGAGAAAGACGTCGGCGCGCCAGAAAAACATGCCGGCGTTCCATCCGAAGTGTCCCGCGGCCACGAACTCGCGCGCGGTTTCCGGGTCGGGCTTCTCGCGAAAGCGGACGATCTCGACCGGTTCGAGCGCTCCGGGGATCATCCGGCCCGCGGGAAACTCGATGTAGCCATAGCCCGTTTCGGCCCAGCGCGGCTGGATTCCGAGAATGGCCATGCGCCCGGCGGCGGCGGTGCGATAGGCCGCGCGCACGATGCGGAGAAACGCGGCGGGTTTGCCGATGTGATGGTCGGCCGGGAAGACGCCCATGACCGCATCGGGATCGGCGTCGTGCAGGATCCTGGCGGCGAGCGCGATGGGCGGCGCCGTATTGCGCTGCGCGGGCTCGGCCAGGATCTGGTGCTTCGGCACGCCGGGCAGCTGGCGCGCAATCTCGTCGCGCAGGTGCCGGTTGGTCAGAATCCAGATGCGTTCGCGCGGGACCACCTTCTCCAGGCGCGCGACGGTCTTCTGGATGAGCGTGGCGCCCCCCAGAAACTCCAGCACCTGCTTGGCGCGCTTCGTCCGGCTGCGCGGCCAGAAACGGGTCCCCCGCCCTCCGGCGAGGATCAGCGCGTGGAAGTGGTCTTGTCGCATTACTTCAAAGGATAGCCGCGAATGCACATCAAAGTGCGCCGCCAGCGGGTCTTTGAAAAGAAATTCAGCGTCATGTCGAGCAGATGATCGAGCGAAATGAAATTCGGGTCGGTCAGCTCCTCGGTCGTGGCGTCGTAACTCCAGAAGATCACCGTCGGCTTGCCGACGATGTTGTCCTGCGGCACCAGACCCCAGTAGCGCGAATCGAGCGAATTGTCCCGGTTGTCGCCCATCGCGAAATAGTAGCCCTGAGGCACAACGAGTTCACCGCCCTGTACATTGGCTTGCAGCATGTCCATGCCACGCTCCATCACCAGCCCGTCGGGCGGCGCCAGCGGGAAGTTGTCGCGGTACTCGTTCGGATACGGGATTTTGTGGACCACGTAGGGCTCAACCGCCTTATGGCCGTTGATGTACAGGTCGCGATTCACCAGATGGAGGCGATCGCCCGGCACGCCCACAACGCGCTTGACGTAGTTCTCTTTCGGATTCACCGGGTACTTGAAGACGATGATGTCGCCGCGCTTGATCGGCGTGTAGGGCAACAGCGCGGCGCCGAGGCCGGAATGCGGCGAGTAGGCCAGCTTGTCGACGATCATGTGATCGCCGACCAGGACCGTGTCTTCCATGGACGAGGTCGGCACCACGAACGCCTGCAGCAGCAGCGCGGTACCAAAGACGAGCAGCAGGATGGTGACCGTCCACTCGGCGACGAAGGAACGGACCTTCTCGGCGAAGTCCGGCTTTGCGCCTGGAGCTTCGCTCACCTCCACCTCCGGTTTCGCCGCATCGCCTTTGTTGTTCTTACGTTTCATCGTTATCTGTTGACCGCCGCTCAAATCTGCACTCGCGCCTGAACTGTCAGGCCCCGGTCGGATAGCCACGAATCAGCATGAACGTCCGCTTCCAGCGCGTCTTCGTAAAGAAGTTCCGCGTGATATCCCAGAGGTGCCGGAAATCGACGCCGGAGTTCACCAGATCTTCCGTCGGGGAGTCGAAGGACCAGTACACCAACAGCGGCTTGCCAATGATATTCGCCCGCGGCACGAAGCCCCAGTACCGCGAATCGAGCGACCCGTCCCGGTTGTCGCCCATGGCGAAGTACGATTCCGGCGGCACGACCACCTCGCCATGGACCACGTGCTTGGCGAGCATATCGATGGCGCGGTCGCTCACGCTCGTGTTCGGATCGGACGGGAAATTATCGCGGTAGGAATCCAGGTAAAAGGTCTTGTGGTACTTATAGGGTTCCAGAATCGGCTTGCCGTTCAGCCAGACCTGCTTGTTGACAATGCGGATGCGGTCGCCGGGGATGCCGATGACCCGCTTCACGAAGGTCTGCTTCATATCCACCGGATAGCGGAAGACGATGATGTCCCCGCGCTTTACCGGCGTGTAGGGCAGCAGATACTTGCTGATGGGACCGCACGGCGCGTACGACAGTTTATCCACCAGCAGATGGTCGCCGATGAGCAGCGTGTCTTCCATCGAGCCGGTGGGAATCACGAACGCCTGCACCAGGACCGTGGTCCCGAACAGCAGCAGCAGGATCGTGATGGTCCATTCGGCGATCGCGTTGCGGGGCGTGGTGTCGTTCCGCGGCGGGGCGGCTTCGCTTGCCGGAGGCTCGGGCGGCGGCGTGGATTGCGCCTCCGTTCCGGCCGTTATCTCCTGATCACTCACTGTTTGTCATTGTACCGGATCGCGTCCGGTCCTCACTGTGCGCCGGCTGGCACGTCGGCGCTCTCGCTGAAGGCCGCGCGGTCGCGCAGGAACAACATAAGGCGAAAGCGCACGGGCGCCGCGGCGCCATGGTAGACAAATCCGCCGCGGATCAGGTCGTCGACCGTGAGCGGCTGGATCTTACTGGTCCCGCCCTCTTCGATGACGAGTTCCCCGCCCCGGGCCTGGCGCAGCACCGGCGCCTTGGGGTTCCAGCGCAGATGGAAACTGTCGCCGAAACTCGTCACGCCGAGTCCCAGCGCGTATGGATCCTGGCCGGAGGCCGCGGCGCTGTGGGCGCGGTTCATCATTTCGGTTACGCCCACCCCGAGCAGAACGCCCAGCACAAGAAAGACAAAACAGAGCGGAGCCCAGACCCACCGGCGGCGTTTGACGGGCGGCTGGTCGACACCGGCCGCAGCCTCGGGCGGCGCCGTTGGCGGATCTTCTTCGGGACTCGCCGCCGCGGGCGCCACGGGCAGCGGAGTGGTGTCCGGCACGGTGGAAGCCGTCCTGGCCGGCGGTTCGCCGGCAACCAGCTCCGGTTGGGGCTCCGGCGGGTATCTCCGGCGGCCCAAACGAACCCCTCGCAACTCCGGCAGGTGCTCGCCGGTTCGCGCTTCGAGCACCGGCCGGGAGGCATCGTGGGAGTGCGAAACCTCCACCGGCGGAACGCCTTGCGGCGCGGCTCGCCGGACGTAGGACGGAGCGGCGCCCCGCGCGCGCCGCGGAGCCGGAGCCAGATGCATCTCCTTCCGCCGGAGCGTGAAAACGCCGGTCTGCGCCGCGCCGGAGAAATGCCCGTTTTCCCGGGTGAGGAAGACGGCTTCGCTGGGGCGTGTCGCAAAGGGCCGCACGAGCAGGCAGACGGCCTCCGCGCCGGGAAGGCGCGCGTCCAAAAGCGCCAAATCCTCCGCGGCCAGTTGCATCGGACCGCGGGTGTTGCTGCGGTAGAAGCCGACGACGCGCAGCCGGTTGCCCGATTCGGCGGAATACGCCGCCATCTCCCGGTCGAGAATGGCAACATCGTCCGGGCTCAGGATGTAGGACGGCCCGTGCAGGTGCTCACAGGGGATGTTGAGCGAATCCTCGATCCGCACGACGCACCGCTCGCCCCGTTCCACCGTGCCCAGCAGCAACCCGCCCACCTCGGCGCCGCGCTTCGGCACCGCGCCGAAGCCGTGCATGATTTCGTAATTGAGATGGTCGACCGCGCCACCGCCCATGTGAACGGCGAATTTTTTGTCCGGAGGCTCCCAGACGAAGTAGTTCGCGGCTTCCGTGACGGCTGGCGGTTGACTTATTGGCGTTGATTCCATTGCACCTTAGCAGCGCGGAAGATGACGCCTCCGCGCCTCGTTCCTCATCCTAGGCGTCCGCACGGGCGTATGACAAGCCGAAACGGCGGCCCGCTCCGGCACTCCGCGTGAGAGGCCATAAAAGGAAAGCCCCCGGGCACCGCGTTGGCGGAGCGCTCGGGGGCGGAAATCGGAGACTCGGCGGCAGCGCGCTAAGCCACCGGACCGCGATGGGTCATGGCGGCCTTGAGATAGTCGCGGTTCAACCGGGCGATGTTCTCGATCTTGATGTTCTTCGGGCAGACGGCTTCGCATTCGCCGTAGTTCGTGCAGGCGCCGAAGGCCTCTTCCTGCAGTTGCGCCAGCATGCGCAGCGCGCGGCGGTCCCGCTCCGGCTGGCCTTGCGGCAGCAGCGCAAGTTGCGAGATCTTAGCCGAGACGAAGAGCATGGCGGAAGCGTTCGGGCAGGCCGCGACGCAAGCGCCGCAGCCGATGCACGCCGCCGCGTCCATCGACATGTCCGCACACTTCTTGCTGATGGGGATCGCGTTGGCGTCCTGCGCGCTGCCGGTGTTCACCGAAACGTAGCCGCCGGCGGCGATGATGCGGTCGAAGGCCGAGCGGTCGATCATCAGGTCCTTGACCACCGGGAAGGCCTTCGCGCGGAACGGCTCCAGGTACAGCTCGTCGCCGTCCTTGAAATGCCGCATGTGCAACTGGCACACCGTGGTCCCGCGCTGCGGGCCGTGCGGTACGCCATTGATCATGAAGCCGCAGCAGCCGCAGATGCCTTCGCGGCAATCGTGCTCAAAGGTAACCGGGTCCTCGCCCTTCAGAATCAGCCGCTGGTTCAATACGTCGAGCATCTCGAGAAACGACATATGCTCGTTGATGTCGGGCACGTCGTATTTCACCATCTTGCCCGGCTCGTTAGCGGACTTCTGCCGCCAGATATGGAGCGTGAGTCTCATTCCCGCTTGCCTCTCTACTTGTAATTCCGCTGCTGCAGGTGGACGTTTTCGAACGTCAGTTCTTCTTTGTGGCGCACCGGCTCTTTATCGTCGCCGGTGTACTCCCACACCGCGGTGTGGCAGAAGTTCTTGTCGTCGCGCAACGCCTCGCCTTCGGCCGTCTGATACTCTTCGCGGAAGTGCGCGCCGCAGCTTTCCTCGCGAACGCGGGCGTCGCGCACCAGCAGCTCGCCCAGTTCCAGGAAATCCGCCACGCGGCCGGCCTTTTCGAGTTCCTGGTTCAGGTCGTCGCCCTCTCCGGGCACGCGCAAATTCTGCCAGAACTCTTCGCGAATTTCGGGAATCTTCGCCAGAGCCTCGTCCAGCCCCTTGGCGTTGCGGCCCATGCCGCACTGTTCCCAAACGACGTGGCCCAGTTCGCGGTGGAAGTCGTCCACCGTCTTCTTGCCGTTGATCGCCAGGAACCGCTTCGTCCGTTCCTCGACGCCGCGCTTGGCCGCGAGGCACTCGGGAGCGTCCTCACTGACGCCGCCGGGTTTCACCCGCGCCAGGAAGTTGCCCATCGTGTAGGGGATGACGAAATAGCCGTCGGCCAGCCCCTGCATCAGCGCGGAAGCGCCGAGGCGGTTGGCGCCGTGATCGGAGAAGTTCGCTTCGCCCAGCACGAACAGGCCGGGGATGGTGCTCTGCAGGTTGTAATCGACCCACAGGCCGCCCATGGTGTAGTGCGAGGCGGGGTAGATGCGCATCGGCACCTTGTACGGGTTCTCGCCGGTGATGCGCTCGTACATCTCGAACAGGTTGCCGTAGCGTTGTTCAATGGCGCTGCGGCCCAGGCGGCCGATGGCCTCCTCGAAGTCGAGGTACACGCCGCGGCCGGTCAGCCCGACGCCGCGGCCTTCGTCGCAGACGCGCTTGGCGGCGCGGGAAGAAATATCGCGCGGCGAGAGATTGCCGAACGCCGGATACATCCGCTCGAGGTAGTAGTCTCGCTCCTCTTCCGGAATGTCGCCCGGCGCGCGCTTATCGCCGGCCTTCTTGGAAACCCAGATGCGGCCGTCGTTGCGCAGCGACTCGGACATCAGCGTGAGCTTCGACTGGTAGTCGCCGCTCACCGGGATGCAGGTCGGGTGGATCTGCGTGAAGCACGGATTGGCGAAGCCCGCGCCGCGCTTATACGCGCGCCACACGGCCGTCGCGTTGCAGCCCTTCGCGTTCGTCGACAGGTAGAAGACGTTGCCGTAACCGCCCGTGGCGAGCACCACCGCATCGGCGATATGCACGTCCAACTGGCCGGTCAGCATGTCGCGGGTCACGATGCCGCGCGCGCGGCCGTCGATCACGATCAGATCGAGCATCTCGTGACGCGTGAACATCTTCACGCTGCCCGCGTCGATCTGCCGTTCCAGGGCCTGATAGGCGCCGAGCAGCAACTGCTGGCCCGTCTGACCTCGTGCATAGAACGTTCTGGAGACCTGCGCGCCGCCGAAGCTGCGGTTGGCGAGCGTCCCGCCGTATTCGCGCGCGAACGGCACGCCCTGCGCCACGCACTGGTCAATGATGTTGACGCTGACCTCGGCCAGACGGTAGACATTGGCCTCGCGGGCGCGGAAGTCGCCGCCCTTCACCGTGTCGTAAAACAGGCGGTAGATCGAGTCGCCGTCATTCTGATAATTCTTGGCGGCGTTGATGCCGCCCTGCGCCGCGATGGAATGCGCGCGGCGGGGCGAATCCTGGTAGCAGAAAACCTTGACGTGGTAGCCGAGTTCGCCCAGCGTGGCCGCGGCCGAACCACCGGCCAGGCCGGTGCCCACGACGATGATGCTGTACTTGCGCTTATTGGCCGGGTTGACCAGCTTGTACTCGAATTTGGCCTTTTCCCACTTTTTCTCAATCGGGCCGGAAGGAATCTGAGCGTCGAGCGTGAATGGCATCTTTGTTTCTCCTTCTTTCCCCTACAGAGTGCGGGGCAGGACCTTCAGCAGCACGGCGAGCGGGATGGAGCAGTTGCCGATCCCGATCACGCATCCGAACACCTTCGCGAAGCCCTTGAGCCACGGCGTCCAGCGCGGATGGTTGAAGCCGAGCGTCTGGAACAGGCTCCACACGCCGTGATAGAGGTGCGTCGCCAGCAGGATGTTGGCGATGATGTAAACCACCGCGGCGGCCGGCTGACGCTGGAAGCCCAGAATCACCTTGTTATAGACATCCTCGGGCGCCACGCCGGGATAAGCCTGCAGCGTGGTGAAGTGCAGGATGTGGTAGACGATGAAGAACCCGAGAATCGGGCCGCTCCACACCATCGTGCGGGCCGCGTAAGTCGACGCCAGCGCGGTCTTTTTCACGTACCCGATAGGCCGGGCCTGGAATTTGTTGAGGACCGTAAGCTGCCAGGCGGCCAGGATGTGCAGTACAACGGCCGTGAGCAGAATGATGCGCGCGGGCCACAGCAATTCCACATTCTCTTGCAGAAACTTGCCGTAGGCATTGATCCGGTCGGGGCCGAGATAGATCTGCAGGTTCCCGATCATATGCACGGTGACGAAACCGAACAGGATTGCTCCTGTCACGGCCATCACGATCTTCTTGCCGACGACGGAATTAAATAGCGCGGCGGTCCGGCCGAAGCCGCTAGGAACGGCGACTGAACTCATCGTGTTGCATTCTCCTGCTTGCCGTCACAGCGAACTGCGCGACAGGCTCTTGCTGAACGGCGCAGCGGGCTGCGCAAAACGCTCCATCTGGCGGCGCACGGAACTGCGCCAAGAGCTTCATTGATTGACGCGAAGGCACCCGCGTCCGAAGGCGCCTCCCCCGCCCGAATGGCTGCTACCGCGGAGGCACCCGCCTTCTATTGTATGAAAAAAATCGGACACGACTGTGTGAAGATTCCACACTTTTGTCCGGGGCATTCAAACGCGCACGCTCGCCCGCGCGCCCGGTGCAACCGCCCGCCGTGGCGGCGTCACGTGATCCGCCGAAGATGAAGTTTGGAAAATGCCGGATCAGTAGCCCATGATCTGGTAACCGGCGTCAACGTATAACACGTTGCCGGTTACGCCGCGGCCGAGGTCGCCGGCCAGGAAGACGGCGGTGTCCGCCACTTCCGCGGGATCGGCGTTGCGCCGCAGCGGCGCCTTCTCGGCGACGTGATCGAGGATGGTTGAAAAATCTTTGATGCCGCGCGCCGACACGGTCTTGATGGGGCCCGCCGAAATCGCGTTCACGCGAATGTTCTGCGGTCCCAGATCCGCGGCCAGATAGCGCACGCTGGCTTCCAGCGCCGCCTTGGCCACGCCCATGACGTTGTAGTTCGTGATCACGCGCTGGGAGCCGAGATAGGTCAACGTCGTGATGGAACCGCCTTCGGTCATCGCCGGAGCGACGGCCCGCGCAACGGCCACCAGCGAGTAGCAACTGATTTCCTGGGCCAGCAGGAAGCCTTCGCGCGAGGTCTCCGCGAACGGCCGCGACAGGTCCTCGCGATTCGCGAAGGCGATCGAGTGAACGACGGCGTCCAGACGGTCGCCTTCCGCGAGCAGAATCTCCGAAAGGTGCCGCAAATCGGCTTCCTGCGTCACGTCGCACGGCAGCACGCGGGAAGCGCCGAGTTCTTCGGCGAGCTCTTCCACGGTGTCCTTCTGCCGGTCGCCCTGATACGTAAGAATCAGATTGGCGCCCTCCCGGCGAAAGGCCTTCGAAATCGCGTAGGCGATGCTCCAGCGATTGGCGAGGCCGAGGACCAGGGTGCTCTTGTCCTTGAGAAGCTGAGACATTAACTTTTCATTATAACAACGGACTTTGCAACTCCCCGTAAACGCTGGAGTTGCGCACCCTGGCCAGAATCCTAGCGAATCGCGACAGGCTTGCCGCCGGCCTTCAGGCTGCGCTGCGAAGCGTCCATGAACTCGAACATTTCCATCGTTTCCTGTTCAGGCACGGGCGAAACGCCGGTGTGGAAGAACTTGATGATCTCCACCAGCAACGCGCGGTAACCCGTGTACAGGTCTTTCTCGTTCGAGCGGACTTCTTTCGGCGAGAAGACCGTCGCACCGTAGGAAGAATACGGCCGGATCAGGCGCAGAACGCCGACCTTGCCGTCCTTCCACCGGCCCGTGACCACGTCCTCATCGGGCGTCGACGTCCGCCACACCGTTTCGCAGCCCGGCCCCATGATCGTGTACAGCATTTCCACGCCGTGGATGCCATACCAGGTCAGATCCAGCGTGTGGTGCTCTTCCTTCGGACCCGGCGCCCAAACATTCGCGCCGATCATTCCCGGAATGTGCAGCGCGGGCATGCCGGCACTGAAGCGCAGGCTCGAGGACGTGAAAAACGGGACGCCGGCTTCTTTTGCGACTTTGACGATCTCGCGCGCGTCGCTCAATGATGCGGCGAGCGGCTTGTCGATGAAGACCGGTTTGTGACCCTTCGCAATTTCGCGGAAAAGCGCGAGGTGCGGACGGCCGTCGACGCTCTCCAACAACACGGCATCCACCTTGCTCAACAAGGTCGGGATGTCGGGCACGATCTCCACTCCATACTTGTTATGCAACTCATCCGCGTATTTGTTCACGCGGCTGGCGCTCTCTTCGATGTCGGGGCTGCCGCCTTTGAAGGCCGCGACGATGCGCGCGCCGTCCAGGTGGTCTTTCGACGCCGGATCGTTCAGCACGGAGGCGAAAGCGACGGCGTGCGACGTGTCGGTCCCGACAATTCCTAAACGCAGATCAGCGCCGCAGACCAGTGGTCCGGCGCACAGCACAAGGCTGGCAGTCAGTAAAAAGGATTGATGCATGACGGGTTGTCCCCCTCAGGGGCATTGTACACTGAGGGTTCCCAGTGGACCTTACGACTCCGATCACCTACGTCAAGGGCGTCGGTCCGCAGCGCGCCGAAGCGCTGGAAGCGAAGGGGATCGCCACGGCGGGCGACCTCCTGTTTTACGCCCCGTTCCGCTACGAAGACCGCACCAACGTCAAGCCGCTCGGCTCGCTGAAGCCCGGCGAGATGGCGGCGGCGATGGCCTATGTTCATTCGGTCGCCACGCCGCGCCTCGCGCGCCGCAATCTCGGCATTGTCGAAGTCGTCTTCACCGACGGCGCGGGCGGCAAACTCCTGGGCAAGTGGTTCCACGCGTCGTCGTTTCTCACCAAGATCCTCGAACCCGGCGTGCGCGTCGCGCTGTATGGCAAGGTCGAGTTCGACACTTACTCGCGCCAGCTTTCGATGCTGCACCCGGAATACGAAGTGCTGCACGGCGACGAGGAAGACGGCGACGAGAGCCTGCACACCGGGCGCATCGTGCCGGTCTACGAAGCCGCCGGCAAGGTGAACACGCGCATGCTGCGCGCGGTGCTCAAACGGCTGACCGACCAGTTGCCGCCGATGCGCGACGAACTGCCCGCGGAGATCCGGCGGCGTCTCGGTTTGCCGGGACTCGACGCCGCGGTGCGCGAATTGCACTTCCCCGCCCCCGGCGCCGATCTGCGCCTGCTGAACACCTTCCGCGCGCCGGCGCAGACGCGCATGATCTTCGAAGAGTTCTTCTGGCTGGAGACCGGCCTGTCGCTGAAACGCCGCCAGGCGCAGACCGAGCACGGCATCGCGTTCGCGCTGAACGCCCGCGTGCGGGAGCAGGTAAAGAAGATGCTGCCGTTCAAACCGACGGCGGCGCAAAAGAAGGTCCTCGGCGAGATCGCGCACGACATGGCCGCGCCCGTGCCGATGAACCGCCTGCTGCAAGGCGACGTCGGCAGCGGCAAGACGATTGTCGCGGCGCAGGCGGCCGTCATCGCCGTGGAGAATGGCCACCAGGCCGTGCTGCTGGCGCCCACCGAAATCCTGGCCGAGCAGCACGCGCACAACCTGCGGCGCATCTTCGAGCCGCTCGATTACCACATCGTGCCGCTGACCGGCTCGATGAAGAAGAAGGAAAAAGAATTCGTCAAGCGCTCGCTGGCCACCGGCTTCGCTAACGTCGCCGTGGGCACGCACGCGCTGCTCGAAGAGGACGTCGAATTCCACAAGCTCGGCCTGGTGATCATCGACGAGCAGCACCGCTTCGGCGTCATGCAGCGCCGCGCGCTGCAACAGAAGGGCGTCTCGCCGGACGTGCTTGTGATGACCGCGACGCCGATCCCGCGCACGCTGGCGTTGACCATCTATGGCGACCTGGACGTGAGCGTGATTGACACGCTGCCGCCGGGCCGCAAGCCCATCGAGACGATTCACAAGACGCTCGACGAGATCGAGCAGGTCTACAGCCTGGTGCTGCGCGAGGTACGCAAGGGCCGGCAAGCCTACATCGTCTATCCCGCGATCGAAGAATCTGAAACCGTCGCCATGAAAGCGGCGCAAAAGGCGTACGAAGAGCTTTCCAAATACATCTTCCCCCAGTTGAAGGTCGGCCTGCTGCACGGCAAGCTGCCCGTCGATGAGAAGGAAAGCGTGATGGCCGAGTTCCAGCGCGGCGCGGTGCAGGTGCTGGTGTCGACGACGGTGATCGAGGTCGGCGTGGACGTGCCGAACGCAACGGTGATGGTGGTCGAAAACGCCGAGCGCTTCGGGCTGGCGCAGATTCACCAGTTGCGCGGGCGCGTGGGGCGCGGCTCGGAGCAGAGCTACTGCATTCTCGTCACGGAAAAGTTGAACGATCTGGGCCGCGAACGCATCCGCACGCTGGTGGAATCGAGCGACGGATTCCACATCGCGGAGATGGACCTGAGCCTGCGCGGACCCGGCGAATTCCTCGGCACGAAACAATCGGGCCTGCCCGTGTTCCGTATCGGCAACCTGCTGCGCGACGCGGAGATCCTGACGCTGGCGCGGCGCGAGGCGCAGGGTTTTGTCGAGCATCCATCGTCGCCGGAAGCGCTCGATCAGGCTTTGCGCTACGTCCACGACCAGTGGCAGCGCCGTTACGGGCTGGCGCTCATCGGATAGCGCGCGCGGGCTTCCGGCGCGTCGCAACGTTGCATCCTTTTCACTGCCCCATGCCCGACGGCGGACTCTCCGGAGTGGGACCGGCGCCGGCTTCGCTCTCAACCTCGTGACAACGCCTGAACGCAGGAGGCTTCCATTTACGGAGGACGCACGCTACTCTGATCCCAATCAAGACGGATGCGAGAGCAGGAGCCATATATGGAAAAGCCCGTCCCGATGGAATCGGCCTCTGCGTTGATCGACGGCAGGATCAAGGAACTGGGCGACTGGCGCGGGCAGATGCTGGCGCAAGTACGCGCGATCCTGCACGCGGCGGATCCCGAAATTATCGAAGAGTGGAAGTGGCGGGGGACGCCCACCTTCTCCCACGCCGGGATCGTCTGCACGGGCGAGACGTACAAGAATGTCGTCAAGCTGACGTTCGCCAGGGGAGCCGCGCTGCGGGATCCCGCGGGCCTGTTCAACTCCAGCCTGGAAGGCAATGCCCGGCGCGCCATCGACATCCACGAAGGCGGCACGATTGACGAGGAGGCGCTGAAGGACCTCATCCGCGCCGCCGTAGCGCTCAATCTCGCCGCCAAAGATAAAGCGAAGTTCCGGTGAGCGCGCGCCGTTGTTTTAGAGTCTCACTCCACAGCACAGATCCGCGAACGGGAGAGCGCGGCAGCGCACATCACCCGAGGGCGGCTGTGGGTGCAGTCCCCGGCCGATTTGGAGCGAGAATAAAAAGCACCATGCGTGTGATTGGCGGAGAATTCCGCAGCAGGATCATCAAAACCCCGACCGGCGACACGACACGCCCGACGCCCGACCGTTTGCGCGAAGCGCTGTTCAACATCCTTACGCCGCACATTACGGACGCCGTGTTTCTCGATGCCTATGCGGGCAGCGGCTCGGTCGGCATCGAGGCGCTCAGCCGCGGCGCCAAGCGCACGATCTTCATCGAAAAGAGCCGCACGGCGTTGCGCGCGCTGCAGGAAAATATCGCCACGCTGGACATCCGCGCACGCTGCGACGTGTATGCCGACAGCGCATCGTCGATCATCACGCGCTTTGAGGCCGACATCGTGTTTCTCGACCCGCCGTACCCGCGTGAGATCGAATACGTCCGCTGCCTGGAGGCGCTGGGCGCAAGCCCGAAGCCGCTGGTCATCGTGCAACACACGTCGAAATTCACCACGCAACTGAAGGAGCAATACGGCAAGCTGCGCCGCGTGCGCCTGCTAAGCCAGGGCGACAATTCACTGAGCTTTTACGAACCGCGCTAATTGCGGAGTGTGAGGCAGGAGTGAATTCCCGCGCGGATTGAAATCCGCCCCACGACGGACGTCCGCCCCACGGTTCAGGCTGACGGTTAATCGAATCCGAGGAACTGCACTTCCACGTCAAGCGTCAGGCCGAAGCGCGCCAGCACGCGTGCCTTCAGGTCCTCGACCACCGCGCGGAACTCCGCGGCCGTGGCTCCGCCGGCGTTGTAGATGAGATTGGCATGATAATCGGCGACCTGGATGCCACCGTGGCGCAGGCCGCGCGCGCCCACCTGCTCCAGGAACCATGCCGCCGGGACCTTGCCCTTCTTCACCACCGTTTCCGGCACTTGCGCGCGCACGCCGGCGCTCAGTTCTTTGAGGATCAGGTTCTTGAAGACGCTGCCGGCGCAACGCATCTCCGGCGGGAACTTGGCGTTCCGCGTCGCCAGGATCCCGGCCGATGCGCTCTGCATCGCGGCTGCATCGGAGGCGGCGCGCAAGTGAAACACGGCCGACAGCAGCAGCCAGTCCTTGCGCCGCTTGAAGACGCTGTCGCGATAGCGGAACTCGCACTGCGCGGTGGTGAACTCACGGACGCGGCCGCCCTCGACAAAACGGACGCTGGCGAGCGTGTCCGACGTCGACTCGCCGTAAGCGCCCGCGTTGCCGTAAATCGCCGCGCCCACGAAACCGGGAATGCCGGTCATCTTGTCGAGCCCTTCCAGCCCGGCCTGCACGGTGAGATCCACCAGACTCTGCAGCGTCGCGCCGGTTTGCGCGGTGACGCATTCGCCTTCGCGCGCCAGTACCGCGCCCCGGTAGCGCAGCACGATGCCGTCATAGCCGCGATCGCTGACCACCAGATTCGAGCCCTCGCCGATGACGGTCCAGCGCGCCGGGCCGGCGCTCAACGCGGCGACGGCCGCGACGAACGCCGCTTCGCTCTCCGTATCGGCGAAAATTGAAGCTGGGCCGCCCAAGGCAAACCGCGTGTGCCGCGAGAGCGGCTCGTTTTCCAGCAGGGTCAGGCCCGCGATCGAGGCCAGACGCTCGTGCGTTTCCGCGGTTGTTATCATCCTGATTTGAGTCTAGGCGGGTGGTGGAAATGAAGTCTACGTTCCAGGGATTTTCGGAAAAGATGCCGTGGTTCTTCCGCGAACTGCGCGAGAACAACGATCGCGACTGGTTCGACGCGCACAAGGACATCTTCCTGAACGAAGTCAAAGCGCCCATGGAAGAGCTGACCGCCTGCGTGATGGCGGCTGTGTCGCTTTTCGCGCCGGAGCACGCGGGCGAGCCGAAGAAGGCGATTTTCCGCATCTATCGCGACACGCGTTTCAGCAACGACAAGACGCCCTACAAGACGCATGCCGGCGCGCTGCTGCGCCGTCCCGATCTGCCGAAGAACGAGAGTGCGGGCTTTTACTTCGCGGTTTCCGACAAGTGCGTCGAGGTCGCCGGCGGCTGCTACATGCCGGGGCCCGAGCAGTTGCGCCTGATCCGCGCGCACATCGCCGCGCATGCGGCAGAGTTTGAGAAGCTCGTGACAAAACGCGCGGTGGTCGCCGCGACCAGCGTGCTCGAAGGCGAGAAGCTGGCGCGCCCGCCCAAGGGCTACTCCGTCGACACGCCCGGCGTCGAGTACCTCAAGATGAAGCAGTGGTACCACTACGCGGAGTTGAACCCGAAGCTCGCGTTAGGCCCGGGCGTGGTGGACGAGATCATCTCGCGCTTCAAGAAGACGCTGCCGCTGATCGAGTTCCTGAATGAGCCGCTGCTCGCGAAAGCCAAGAAGGACGCGCCGCTGACGACGGGGTGGGTGTGAACGCCCGTGAGCACAATGGATATGCACCGCAGTTTCCGAGCGTGCGCCGTGATCTTGTCAGAACGGCATCTTTGTTCACCCTGGACTGGTCGGCGTCGCCACTCTCACCTCACGCAAGGCCCCCACTACGCTTCGGGCCGCGAGTCTGGCCGGACGTCTGTGACGTGTTCAGCGGCGGCTTGAGCCGTCAGCGCTAATTCTTGGATGCGTGCGGGAGGCGGACCGCAGAAAAGATCTTCATGATGTCTTTAGCGAGGCCGCCCGAGGCGATTGTCCCGTCAAAAGCTGTGACCTTGCCGGAGCCAAGGACAATGGACGTCTTCTTGTCGACGATGACAAAAGTGTGGACATAGGTAAAGAGAGGACGGTCGATTTCGATGAACAGATCGGCCACACGCCTATCCTGAACGATAATCAAATCCAGTTTGGGCCAGTCCTTCTCCTTCGCGAGTGCGCGGACTAGTGTGTCGACGGTCAGGAACGCGGTTTTGGAGAGAATATGAATGGTTTTGGCGTTCTTGAGTATTTGCTTCGGATCGGAGCCAACTATAGCAGCGCTCGATTGCGGGACGTTGGCGTCCAGTTTGGCAGGCATCTGGAGTGACGAGCCGGACCCGAAGGCGACACGGTGACCCGAGTCAGGAAGGCCGAGTACGCTTTCGATGGGGACAGCAAAGCCTGCAGACTCTCTGCTGCCGATGATGATGCCGATGAGCGACCCAGCGCGATCGACTAACGCCCCGCCGCTGGAGCCCGGCGCAACAGGCGCCGTGAACTGCAAGAGCCGAAAGCCAGAACCTGCTCCGGGGACTTCGTCGGCCGGTCGGATAGCGGAGAGGATGCCTTCAGTGGCAGACCACGCGAGGCCGCTCGCGTTTGTGACCGCAAAGACCGGGGCGCCTTGTGCCATGCTCGTTGTGCTTCCTGAAGCCAACGAGGGAAGCGCACCGGCGGAGATCTTCAGCGCGGCTACGTCGCGGCGTTCGTCGGATCCGAGTAACTCGACTCGGTCGAAAATTTCTCCGTTGGCCATGCGGATCTGAACTTCGGCCGCACCTTTTACTGCGTGGAGTGCCGTTAGAACAACGCCATCCTTGGAGATGATGACACCAGTTGCGATGGAGTGGAGACGGCCCGCGCCCTCACCGGCTAAAATAATGACGGTGGCAGCTTTAGTGCGCTCAAAAATCGAGCTGGTGCCTGGCAATGATGAGGATTGCTGGGCAGCAAGGGGAAAGGCCAGCAATGCGAAGACAAAGGGATTAAGAGCTTTCATTTGCGCACTGACATTATACATGGGCGTGGATACCTCCAACATACCCATACTGCATTTGCAGATCCTCGTACGCTGCGCAAATTATTTTTCCAATTTACCTCGCGCGTTTACATGCCAGCATAGCTGCCTCTCGGCGCATTGAAAGTGGCGTTACATGATGCTCGCCCCTGCGTCCATCGATGCACGATGTTACTACCCGAGGGGTAACCGCCGGATATGGATTATTTTGCGATCGGCCGAGACGACCGTGCCTTCCGGAAGAGTGTCCATGGGTCGCTGGCGCTCAAAGTCGCATGGAAGTCGTGGTCCAAGATGACGCACACACGAGGATCGTTCCTGACGGCGCCCAGAGTCTCCCGGTCTTCGGCTCGCGATAGTCCGATTTCGGAGACGTGGACGGCATCAAACCCGTGCTGGCGGAGAATCGCCGCAGCGGACGGAGCAAGCCCTTGATCCAGCAGGACGCGCATCAGGCGACCCGATCGATGTCCAGCCGCTCATCGTCGACCGTGGCCGCGGCGTAGCGCAGGGCCTGCCGCAAATCCTCGGCCTTGAAATAGGGGCAATCCGCACCTCATCGTCACACTCCGCCGGGGCATTGCAGGCTCCCCGCTCCGGCGGCTCCCGCGCCATTCTCTTTATGGCGCAAGATATCCGCAACACAGTCGTACAAGCAGCCTTGCCGCCTTACGTCGCCAGATAGTCTGCTTCGGCGGCTACCGCTCGTCGTCCGGACGGGAGAGAAACTCCGGCGCCTGAATCGGACGGACCGAGCGGTCCACGGCGGTTGCCTCGGGGATCTCCTTGCCGCTGGCGGCATTCAATTCGCGGAAGCGGCGCGTAGTGACCAGAACGCGGCCCTCCAACGAGCCGACGGCGTCGTTGTAGCTCTTGACCGCCTTGTCCAGCGCATCGCCGACGCCGGTGAAGTGGTCCGCCAGCTTCGAAATGCGGTCGTAGAGTTCCTTGCCCAGGTCGCTGATCTTTTGTGCGTTTTCCTCCACCGATTCCTGGCGCCAGCCATAAGCGACGGCTTTCAACAGCGCGATGAGCGTCGCCGGCGTGGCGATCAGCACCTTGCGCTCGGCGCCATATTCGAGCAGCGAGGGATCTTTTTCAAAGGCCGCGCCGAGGAATGGGTCACCTGGCAGGAAGGCGATGACGAAATCGGGCGTCTTATCGAATTGCTCGAAGTAACTCTTTGCGCTGAGCCGCGTGATGTGATCCTTCACCTGGCGTGCGTGGTCGACGAGCAGAGCAGTACGGGACGCATCGTCCTGCGCCTCCAGGGCATCCAGATACGACTTCAGCGAGACCTTGGCATCGACGACGATGACGCGGTCGCCAGGCAACTTAACGATCAGATCGGGCCGCAGACGGCCGGCGTCGCTATCGACCGAAACCTGCTCTTCAAAGTCGCAGTGTTCGGTCATGCCCGCCATCTCAACCACGCGCCGCAACGTGACTTCGCCCCACCGGCCGCGCGTTTGCGGCGTACGCAGAGCGCGCACGAGTTGCGCCGTTTCGCTCTGCAACTGGGACTGCGCCACGCCAAGCAGCTTCACCTGCTCGGTCAGGCCCGAGTAGGCGCTGACGCGTTCCTTTTCCATCGCGTCGATGTGCTTATCGACCTTGTCGAGCGACTCGCGGATCGGCTTGACCAGCGTTTCGACGGCCGTGGCGCGCTTCTCCAACTCGCCGGCGGCACTCTTCTGCACGGTCTCGAAAGTGGCCTTGGCCAGCTCCAGGAACTGGCGGTTGTTGACGACCAGGGCATCGGAAGCAAGCGCCTTGAAGCTCTCCGCCAGCCGCGCCTGGGCATCGTTCAGCTCCTTCAACTTCTCGACGTGCGCGCGTTCCTTTTCCACGAGTTGTGCACGCAACGCGGCGGCCTCGGCCTGCGCCGCGGAATTCGCTTGCGACACCTCTTCGACCCTCTTCACCGCCACGTCGAGGTCGCTCTGTTTGGCGGCAAAGGCGCGGTCCTTCTCGGCCATTTGCGCCCGCAGCGCCGCACACTCCGCCTGAGCGGCCGACGATTTGCGCGCGGCGATCAGCCAGCCGGCCAGCAGGCCAAAGGCGAGAAATGCGAAGTGTGCCAGGTATTCCATGCTCTTCCATCAATACCCGATTCCGAACCGCTCCGGCAGCCTCCCATGCAGCGATATCGGCCGAACCGGGCGAATTGAATAGAGGTTGCGCCGCAATTTTCGAATTCGCGCAACCCCGCGCCGCCGGGAGATGCAACACGCGGGGTATAAGCTGGTGGCGTGCTGTTCTTCCCTGACAATGCGCCGGCGGGCGCTCCGCGCGGCCTGCTCCTGACCTGTTTGCTGCTGGCCGCGACGGCGTGCCAGAGCGGGAGCCGGCTCGAATACGGCAAAGGGCTGGATGTACCGTACGTTCAGACTCCGCCGAACGTCGTGCGGGCGATGCTGCGAATGGCGCATGTCGGGCCCCGGGACGCCGTTCTGGATCTGGGCTGCGGGGACGGCCGCATCGTGGTGATGGCGGCCAAGGAGTTCGGCGCGCACGGCGTGGGCCTCGACATCGATCCGCAGCGCGTCGCCGAGGCGCGGGAAAATGCAGCGCGCGCCGGCGTCACGGACCGCGCGCAGTTCCTGCGGCAGGACCTTTTCCAGGCGAAACTTTCGGACGCCAGCGTGGTTACGGTTTTCCTGCTGCCGCCAGTGCTGAACAAGCTGCGCCCGCGCCTGCTGCGCGAACTGGCGCCGGGCACGCGCATCGTCTCGCACAGCTTTCCCATTCGCGACTGGAAGCCGGACCAGAAGTTGGAAGTGGAAGGCCGCACACTCTATCTCTTCACTGTGCCGAAGGTCGTCGACTGCAGCGCCACAGCTTCGGACGAAGAAGTGAACGGCACGCCGTGCGCGGGCGTCAGTTTACAGAGCCCGGCGCCAAACGCGATGTAGCCTGATTCTCGACAATTGGAAGGCTTGCAGGATGAGCGGAAGCGGGATTGAAATCCCGCGCAGGCTGAAGCCTGCCCCACGTACACCAGCCTGCTCCGCTTGCAAAAGCCCGCCCCACCTGCGTCTGCGTAACAAAAAGACAGGCGGCAGAACCCGGTGGGGGCCCTGCCGCCTGAATTGAGGATGGCCGCGCGAGGCGCGGCCGGTTTCGACCGGTGCTAGAAGACCAGGCGGAGAGCCACCTGCGCGCGGCGCGCGTTGGTGCCGTCCGGGAAGCCCTGGCTCTGGTTGCCGACGCCGAGTCCGGAGACCGGCAGCAGCACGCCCTTGCTCATCGTGTAAGCGGTCGTGTTGACGCCGGTGTTGTACTGCGTGTTGAAGGCGTTGAACGCTTCAAACGCCAGCATTGCCTTCACGCGTTCGCTGAAGGGGAGATTGCGGGTCAGACGGGCATCGACGCGGTACATCTTGTCGATGTTCAGACTGCTGACCGGCCAGAAGGGCACGCGGCCCCAACCGCCCGAACCATTGAACGACGTGTAAGCAGGAGTCACGCCAGTGAACTGGCCGGAACTCGAGCTGACGGTCGCCGTGACGGGCTGCGACGACGCCATGGTGGTAATGGTGGAAAGCTCCCATCCATTGACCAGATAGCGCGCCGTCCAGGAATTGCTCTTGGTGAGCGTCGGCGCCCACAGCCAGTTGATGACCGCGCGGTGGCGCTGATCGGTGCCGGAACTGCCCTTATCGCCGGCGTAATTGCCGTTGTAGAGGTTCGACTGGCCATACGTGATGGTGTTCGACGCGCCGGACTGCTGCGCGTCGTCGATGGCGTGCGACCAGGTGTAGGACGCCTGCATCGTCAGGCCGTGCGACATACGCTTGCGGAACTGCAAGGCCAAAGCGTTGTAGGAGGAGTTGCCGCCGTTTTCGACCTGCCAGATGTGGCCGTAACGTCTGTCGATCTTGGCGGCAGAGGTCCAATACGGCGTCGTGAAGGTGCCAACGACGTTCTTGCTCGCGTCCTGAATGGTATAAGTCTCGGTCGCGTCCGAAGGGCCGAGGTTGATATCGCGCGAGGTGATGAGTCCAACGCCGTGGCTGAAGATGTAGCTCGCCGTGAAGTCCATGTCGCGGCCGACCTGCCGCTGGATGGCCAGCGTGGCCTGTTCGGTGTACGGATTATAGAAGCTCGGCGCGGCGTAGTTCAGCGTCTTGGTGCCGGCGGGAACGGCGCTCGCGGTGGGAACGACGTTGGGGAAGATCGGCGCGCCCGAGGTGGTCGGGTTCACGCTGATGCTGGTCTGATACAGACCGTTGCCGAGGAAAAGAGTATCGAGGCCGTCGCCGATGTAGGGAGCGTAGAACAGGCCGCCGCCCACGCGGATGACGGTCTTGTCGTTCAGCGAATAAGCCAGACTGAGGCGCGGCGCAAAGTCCTTGTTCGTTTCGGGAATCTTCCCGGTCAACGCATAGTTGGCGTCGGTCATCGTCGGCTGCGGCAGAATCGCCCGCTCCCAGCGGATGCCGTAGTTCAAGGTCGCGCGGCGGCTGATCTTCCAGGTGTCTTGAGCATAGAGGTTCACTTCCGTCGTGCGGATGTCCTGGATCGGATTGCCGAAGGTCTGGGTAAAGCTGGAGTAGTTGCGCAGCCCGGGGGTGTTGCCCGTGAAGTCCAGGGCAAAGGCGGTCAGCGTCGAATACGAGTACGCGCCGGCCGCGTTGTAGAGCTGGTTCATGTAGTCTTCGGTCGTCGAGAAGTCGACGCCGAACTTGAAGGAGTGAGCGCCCTTGGTGAGGCTGTAGTTGTCGACGATCTGGAAGCGCTGCTCGCTCGGGAACGTGCGCGGATAAGCGGCGGCCGCGCCGACAGCGGCGCTGGCGACCGAGATTCCGAGCGCGCCCGTGGAGGGCCACAGGTCGGAGGAAGCCGGATCGGAGAGGCGGTCCTTGAACCAGCCGAAACGCAGTTCGTTCAACGAATCCGTCGTGGGAATCCAGGTCCAGGCGGCTTTGCCATAGCGGGTTTCCACGGTCGAGTTGCCGTTGCCGCCAATCATGTTGCCGTTGGTCAACACGGCCTGCGTCTGAATGCCGTAGGGCGAGCGCCAGTGCATGGCGTTCAGGTCGAAGTTGAACGTGTTGCGGTCGTTGAGATGATAGTCGAGCTTGGCGAAACCCATGTAGGACGTCACTTCGCGCGGGACGAGCACGTCCATCTGCTTCTGAATGAAAGCGATCGCCGCGTTGCACTGGGACTGCGTGGCCTGGCCGGACTTGGTGCCGACAACGCAATTAGACGGATTCACAACGCTGCCGGTCGAGTCGGCGATCTGCGAAGTCGTGATGCGGTTGAAGCCCGGGAAATTGCGCTTCACCAGCTCGAAGTTGGTGAAGAAGAAGAGCTTGTCTTTCTTGATCGGGCCGCCCAGCGTGCCGCCAGCCTGGTGCCGCCACTCGGGCGGATTGCGCAGGCTAAACGGAGCGTAGCGGTCCGGCGCATTCAGCGTGCGGTTGCGGAAGAACTCGTAGGCCGTACCGTGGTATTCGTTGGATCCGCTGCGGGTGACGGTGTTGATGATGCCGCCCATGGCGCGGCCGAACTCCGCCGAGTAGCCGTCGGAAAGCACCTGGAATTCCTGCACGGCGTCCTGCGAAATCTGGGTAGAAATGCGCGTACGGCCGGCGTTTTCCATGTAAAAGCTATTGGTGGTGTAATTGCCGTCCGTGAGGAAGGCGTTGCCCGAAGAGATGCCGCGGAAGCTGACCAGGCCGAAGGTGCCGTCGGGCGTGACCGCGGGGGTCAGCAGCACGAACGTGTCGGCGCGGCGGCCGTTGATCGGCAGCCCGTCGATCTGCGTCTGGCTGACCACGTCGGTGACGCCGCTCTTGGTCTCTTCAATGACCGGCGCCGGCGCGCTGACTTCCACTTGCGTAGCGCTCGATGCGATCTGCATGGTCACATTGAAGCTCAGGTTAGCGCCGACCGCGAGTTGGAATTCCTCCACTTTGTAAGTGGCGAATCCGGACTTGGTGACCGTCAGGCTGTAACCTTCGGCGGGCACCAGCGCGGGCGCGCTGAACACACCAGAACCATTGGATTCCATTTCGCGGCGAATGCCCTTGGCGGCATTGGCAACGACGACCTTGGCTCCGGGGACCACAGCGCCGGAAGCATCCTGCACGACACCGGAAACAGCGCCATTACCTGCGCTGTTCTGGGCCGGCAGAAGCGTAGCGGCGAGGACTAAACACAACAAAACACAACAAATGTGCCTTAGCATAACCCTACCTTTTGATTGAGTTCGAAGCTGGCATTGCCTGTCCGTAAGGGGCGGCGGGGGGATAACTTCGCCGGTCGGCGAAGGCGTACGCGCAGACGGACGACACAATAGAAGATCGTTTTCCATCAAGAAAGCGAACCACAAGGGCGACAAACCGGTCACGATGCTCTCAGCCGGACCTTGGACCTCGGACAGAGCCGCACACAGCAGCCCTGGCTTGAGCTGGTCATCGCCAACGATGGCAGTATCTCACATGGCTACCGCGCCGGACCATCAACCTCAAATGCCTGAACTATCGTATCCCATGATCGTGAATCGGCGGTTACAGGGAATCCACCAGCAGTACTATATGCAGCCCTGATCAAAGCCGTCCCCGGACAGCGCCGCGGCACGACGGGCGCTACGACCGCAATCAAAATGAAATGAGCGTAATGTTATGCTCAAAGTACGTCTTCTCTTTCGAATGCCTGGGCACTCTAGGGTCCAATCGGCTGGCTTCCCGTCAAACGCGGAAGCAGAGGTGTGGCCCAGCGCGGGAGATCTTTTGTCATCGCTAATGCGCCCGCGAATCACATCGCTCCGGCGCCGCGGCCAGTTGAGGCTGGCATCACTACCGGTAACGGCATGCGCCCGTCGTTCGACTCCGCCACGGCGGCGCTTTTCATGCATCCATTTCCCGCCCCTGCCTGCAGTCATGATTCTCTCCCCGGGCACCCCGTCGAGCCCGGTACGCAGGGCACGCATTCCGCTCCAGCGGCAGGCCCTCCCGCCCGCACTCGGGCAAGACGTAACTCATTCAAATTCAGAGGTAAGGACAACATGCATCTTCGACTCGACCTACATCTGAAGCAGGTCCTGTGTAGCCTTGCGCTCCTGGCGGCGCTGGCCTTGACGGCCGGCCAGGTCCGGGCGCAAACGGCAGGTTCCGGAACGATCACGGGCACGGTCACCGACCCGTCGGGCGCCGTGGTCCCGAAAGCGCTGATCGCACTGCGCAATGCGGACACCGGGTTCGACCGCAAGACGGAAACGAGCGACGCGGGCATCTACGTCGCCACGTTCCTGCCGCCCGGCCACTATGAAGTCCACGTGACGAAGCCAGGCTTGACCGGCGTAGTCCGCACGGACCTGGTTCTGCAGGTCGGCCAGACCATGAGCGTCGATTTCCAGATGGCCGTCCAGGCCACCGAGCAGACCATCACGGTCACCGGCGCCAGTTCCGTTGTCGACACCGAAAAGACCGAAGCGTCCCAGGTGGTCAGCGAAGGGCTGGTCTCCAACCTCCCCATCGCCGGCCGGCGTTGGGACAACTTCGTACTGCTCACGCCGAACGTCGCGCCCGACGGCGGCAGCGGCCTGATCTCCTACCGCGGCATCTCAGGCCTGTACAACCAGACCTCGGTCGACGGCGCGAACAACAATCAGGCGTTCTTCTCCGAATCGCGCGGCCGCGCCTCCAGCGGCGCTTACGTGTACAGTCTCGACTCGATTCGTGAGTATCAGGTCAGCACGTCGAACTATTCGGCCGAGCTTGGCCAGGCGGCCGGCGGCGTGGTCAATGCCGTGACGAAATCCGGCGCCAACGCGCTCCACGGCGATCTCTTCGAATACTTCCGCAACGCGGATCTGAACGCGCTTGACTCCTACCCGAAATCGCAAGGTATCTACAGCCAGCCGGTCCATCAGTGGAACCAGTTCGGCGGCAGTCTGAGCGGCCCGATCCTGAAGGACAAGCTGTTTTACTACGTGACCTATGACGGCTCGCGCAAGGTGAACCCGATCGCCTACACCCGCTCGGCAAATTACCCCCTGACGTGCCCGGCGGCGGTTTCGTCCACCCTGTGCGCCGCGGCGAACGCCTACTTCCAGAGCCTCTCAGGCGTCTACCCGCGCTTCACCAACCAGGACATCGGCTTCGCCCGCCTCGATTATCAGATCAATCCAGCCAACCACATCTCGACGTCCTTCGACCTGATGGACTATCACGCGCCGAACGCCTACAGCACCGGCACGTCCTACTCCAACAGCTCCAGTACCGGTTCGGTCACGACGAACGGCACCAACCGGACCCAGGAACGCATCTTCGTCGCGAACTGGGATTCGACGATTTCGAGCGCGATGGTCAACAACCTGCGCTTCCAGTGGGGCCGCGACCTCGAAGTGACCGGCGCGAACGCTCCGGCGCCGTATGTCAGCGTCGCCAACGTCATGAGCTACGGTATGGCCAACGCGCTGCCGCGGCCGGCCTTCCCGGACGAGCATCGCTATCAGATCTCCGACACGCTCTCGTTCATCCATGGCCGGCACGCGCTGAAAGCAGGCTTCGACCTGAACCTGATTCACGAGTTGCTGATCAACCTTTATCAGGGCGGCGGTTTGTACAGCTATACCGGCGCATCGTCGTTTTCCAACTGGATTGCGGACGTCACCGGAACCAATCTTGGCGATGGCCTGACGGGCCGTCACTGGGCCAGCTTCGCCCAGGTGACCGATCCGATCACGGGCGTCGGCAAGGACGATTTCTACAACAACGATTTCGCCGGCTTCGTGGAAGACAGTTGGAAGGCCACCTCGAATCTGACCTTCAACCTCGGCGTACGCTACGACCTGCAGCTCGTACCGCAGCCGACGAAGCCGAACACGGCCACGCCGCTGACGGATTACTATTCCAAGACCATCAACATCCAGCACGCCAACTTCGCGCCGCGTCTCGGCATGGCCTGGAACGTCGCCAAGGACACCGTGATCCGCGCGGGCTACGGCATGTTCTACGCCAAGACCCAGAACAGCACCTACTACGCCATCCGCGTGGAAAACGGCGTGTATCAGCAGACCGTCAACTGCACGCCGAAGACGTGCCCGGCGCTGACGTTCCCCAACGTGATCTACACGGCTCCGGGTCCCGCGCTGACGGCGCCATTCGCCGGCGCATTGACGCCTACCGTGACCACCTTCACCCCGCCCGCCGCGACGCAGTTGACGCACGGTCTGGTGCAGGATTTCCAGAACCCGTTCGTGCATGAGGGCCAGGTGAGCTTCGAGCGCCAGATGCCGTGGGGCACCAGCGTGACGGCCGAATACGTGTTCAGCCGCGGGCTTCATCTGCCGGCCTTTGTCGACGCCAACCTGAACCCGGCGACGGCCACGAAGAGCTACGACGTGCTCGCCAATGGCGTGACGTCGCAGACCGTGAGCTATCCGTTCTACACCAGCCGCATCGATCCGACCGGCGTCATTCTGGTCGGCTACTCCGACGTCAACTCCTGGTACAACTCGATGGTGCTGACCTGGAAGCGCCCCATGCGCCGCGGCTTCGAGTTCCTGCTGAACTATACGCTGAGCAAAGCCACCGACGGCGGCCAGGTGCCCGGCCAGTACGGCACGTTCTACGGCACCGACTCACCCGTCGACCCGATGCACCGCAAGCTGGAATACGGTCCGTCCGACCTCGATCAGCGCCATCGCTTCACGGGCAGCGTCGTGTGGGCGCCGGCGTTCCACACGGGCAGCCGGACCGGCGATCTGCTGGTGAACGGCTTCGCGCTTTCGGCGATCACGACCATGACCACCGGCCAGCCGCTCACCGGCTCGATCAGCGGCTATCCCTCCGGCGGCCCCGACGGCGGTCTGACGGGCGGCGTGGTCAGCAATTCGGGTGGATCGACCGGCGGCCGTCCGAACTGGATTGCGCGCAACGCTTACAACCTGCCGAACTTCTACAACGTCGACCTGCGCCTCGCGCGCGCCTTCAAGTTGACCGAACGGGCCCAGCTCCGGCTGGCCGGCGAGGCCTTCAACCTGATCAACCACACCAACATCCTGTCGCTGTACTCGACGCAGTACAACTTCGCCAACGCCGGCAGCGGCGCCTGCGCCGGCCACACGAATGGCTGCCTGGTCCCGAACCCGAGCTTCCTGACGCCGACGGGCTCCTCCAACGGGCTTTACGGTCCGCGCCAGTTGCAGGTGGTCGCCCGCTTCGAGTTCTAACTCGCGGCGGCAGTTCCAATCCGAAAGCGCTCCGGTCTCGCGGCCGGGGCGCTTTTCGTTTGTCTGCCGGGCATGATCGGCAGAGCGCGGCAAAGTTATAGCGACGCGCCCGTGAAGCAGGGTCTGAAAGAAGCGTGGAGCAAGCCAGTCAATGGATTCGGGCATGCGGCGCCGGGCGAGGCGTCAACTGGCGGCAGCTCCGATATCCATCAATAGCGCTGGCGGTCAATCCGGCGGTTGCGTGCCGAACGCAATCGAACTATCCGGCCATGCCCCACGTGTGGCCAGCGGAAACGTGCCCATTCCGAACGTAACGCGCTCCGGCTTTCGCCGCCCGGGAACGCGCGTACAGCGCCGTGCGAAACAGCGTAATCATACACAACGCCCAGCCCATCAGCACCGCGGCGCGCTCCGGCAGCTCCGATTTGCGCCGCTCGTCCGCGGACAGCGCGCCCCACCGCGCATCGAAGGCCTGCCGGTATTCCGACACAGCCAACTGAGAACCCGCGAAGTCCTGGGCCTGCACCACCGCGCGCAAGCGCTCGTCACACTGTTCCAGCGTTCGCATTCTGGCACTCTCCCGGCATCAGCCGTTGGTAATATTCTCCGAATCGATCTTCATCGCCTCGAAGAGGCTGGTGAAGTAGTCCGCCTGGCTTTGCAGCATAGCGATCGTCGAGTCCGCGGCGGACATTTGCGCGACCAGGCTTTGCTGCATTGTGTCAACGCGCTGCTGCTCGGCATCGATCTCGTCCGTGGTGCTGTCGATCTGGTTCGTGATCGAATCCATCGTCGAGGCGAGCGTTCCCGATACCGGATCGTCAATGCCGTCGAGAACGTTGTGGGCCTGAAGAATGAAGCCGGACGTGGTTCCGTCGCCAAAGAACGAGTCCAGGTCCGACATCGATACCGAGCTCAGCGTGGAATCGTCGAAGCTCAGTTGACCGCTCACGTCAAACGTCACGCCGAGTTGGATCAACGACAGCGTGGAGCCGGACGGAGTGTAGTCGATCAGGTCACGCAGGCTGTTCTGCGTGCTCCAGATCTCGCTTTGGCCTTCGAGTACGCCGCCGTTCTGACCGTGATATTGGCTCATCTCCGTGGCGACCGCGTTGTACGCGGACACCAGCTTTGTGAGTGCTGTGCTCAGTGCCGTGGTGTCGCGGTTGACCACGATCGTCGTGGAGCCGGCCGCCTGCAGCGTGGCGGAGATACCCGGTGCAATCTTGACCGTCGGAGATGTCGATGCGATGCCCGCCGGCGGCTCGCCATTGACCTGGTAGGAGCCCTGTTTCCCGTGCGTCCCAACCGTAACCAGCGACGTGCCGCCGGAGCCGGTCAGGTCGATGGCAACGTCGTCCGTCGCAGTGCTCTGAAGAGAAAGGCGGTAGTCGGCCGCCGAAGCCGTTCCGACGTTGATCACAGTTGCCGTCACGCCCGCGTTGGCTTCGTTGATCGCCGCGGCGAGGGTGTTCAACGACGATTTGGCGATTGTGATTGTCGTAGTGGCGCCGTCCACGGTCAACGTGAAGCTGGTCCCGCTGCTGATGTTAGCCGCGCCTGGATCGGACACGGTGGTCAGCCCATCGTTGCTCATCGCCTGGGTAAAGGTGCCGGCATCGATGACGTTGATCGTGTAACTTCCCACCTGGGCGTTCATCGTCGCCGTCGCCGTGGCGGCGGCGGAGTTTGTGTTGCCCGCGGAATAGGAATCGGCGCCAATGGCGGACGCCAGCGCCGCCGACGCTTCATCGAGACTTTCAACCTTGGTCTGCAGCGATTCGTAGGCCGCCTTCTGCTCGTTCAGCAGACTCTGACGGTTCTTCATCTGCGTGATTGGCATCGACGCGATCGCGACCGCGCGGGTAATCGCGTTTTGGAGGTCCTCCGCATACTGGCTTGTGCCATTAAACGTAGCGGTCGTCGTCGACGTGCTGCTGGAGCTCGTGCTCGACGAGGCGCTGGACGCGGAGCTTGTGGACGCAGAAGTCAGCGCACTGGTAATGCTGGACACGTTTCCCTCCAATCAGATGCAAACTGCCACGACGCGGCGAGCCGGCCTCCGTGAGACCGGCTCGCTAGCGATAGGGACGGACTCAGCCCTTCAACAGCGTCAACAGAGCCTGCGGCTCCTGGTTGGCCTGCGCGAGAGCGGCGATCGAAGACTGCTGCAGCACCTGGGCCTTGGTCAGGTTCGACGCTTCCGTCGCGATGTCGGCGTCCCGGATGCGCGACTCGGCGGCCGAGAAGCTGGAGATCTGCGAGTTGGCGAGGTCAACGGCGTACTGGAGTTGGTTCTGGCCCGTACCGACCTTGCCTTGAACCAGGCCCAGATTCGAAACGGCCGTAGTGAGAGCGGCGAGCGCGGCATTCGCGTTGGCCGTGTTGCTGGCGCCCGCCGTGGCGGCGACCTGAGCAGCCAGCGATTCGGTGCCCGTTCCGGTCTTGCTGACCGTAAACGCGGTGGTGCCTTCCATGTTCACGCCGGTGCCGGCGTTGTTCACCACAGCCTGAATGCCGTAAGCGTTCAGCGCGCTGTTGACGCTCTTGGCGATGGTCGCGGCCGTGTCGCCCGCGCCCAACGTGACGATGATCGAGTTGCCGTTGACGTTGAAGTTCAACGTATCGCCAGCCACGGAAACGCCCGCGGTGAGCACGGTGTTGTTCAGATTGGCGTTGGTCAGGTCGGTCGCCGCCGCGCTGGTGATGCCGGTGCCGCCGCTCGCCGCCGCGGCGTCGATGCTGAACGCCGTAGTGCCGCCGAAGAACTGCAGTTTGCCGTCCGAACCGATGGCCGCGTTGATGCCGGTCCCCGTCAACTGCTGGTTGAACTGGTTCACCACATCCGACGCACTGAGGCCAGTCGCGGAAGCGGGCCCGGTGATGGTCACGGTGGTGGTGCCGCTGGAGGTCCGCACGGTGAAGACCTGCGAAGCGCCGCTGGCGAGGATCCCGCCCGCGGACAGATCGTTGGCGGTGGCAAACTCGGACGACGCGCCACCGAGAATGTTCGTGGACTGAACCCCGAGGCCCGTCGAATCCACCTTGCTGCCGCCCATGTCGACATTCACCACGGCGTTGGACTGCACGCCCGACGCGCCGCCGATGTAAACGCCGATGTTCTGGCTGTAACGCGCGCCGACGCCGGCGCCGCTACTGAGGCCGATGTTCTGCGCCTGGCGGTTGATTTCACCAAGCAACGTCTGGTACTCGGTGTTCAGCGTTCCGCGGTCGCCGCTGAAGGTGTCCGTAGCCGATTCGGTCGCCAGCGTCTTCAGGCGATCCAACATGGTGGAGATGTTGCTCAGTCCACCGTCGATGATCTGAAGCTGGCTGATGCCGTCGTTGGCGTTGCGAACGCCCTGAGTCAGTTCGGCGGTGTCGCTGCGGAACTGATTGGCGACGGCCAAACCGGCGGCGTCGTCGCTCGAACTGTTGATGCGGTAGCCCGACGTCAAGCGCTGAATCGTCTGGCTTTTGAAAGTGTTGTTCGTATCCAGATTGTTCTGGGCAATGATTGAGTCGACGTTAGTCTGAATTGAGTTAGACACGGCCACTTCCTCTCTTTGGGGACGTTCGCTGCTGTGCTTGCGAAGTCACTCCTCTTGTCGCTGATTGCACGCGAAAGTTGATGGGATTTTTCGAAAAAGCGCGCGAATTTCTGTCACACTTTCCGGTTCCGCCGCGATAAAGAAACTGACGAATTACCTCATCGGGCGGCCAGGGCCGGCGCAGGACCGGCCGGGCGGTCCGGAAATGGAGTACCCAAGATGTCCAGGATTGACCCCGTTCAGCGCAATGCGCTGCTGGCTACGGAGCTCTGCACAACCTTGAACGCACCAGCATCGGAGCTGAAGAGAGATGACGCGGCGCCGGTTGAGCCGGTAAAGGCCTCCAACCGGTCGGAGTTGCTGGGGGACCGCCGCGAACTCAAGCCCCTGGTGGACGCGGAGACCGACCGGCTGGTGATGCAGGTGGTCGACAAGCACACCGAAGAGGTGATCTTCCAGGCGCCTCCCGAGATCACTTTAGAGATGGCCCGCGATGTGCGCCGGCAACAGAAGCGGCACGCCTCCCGCTAGCGCGGCGCGCTTAACGCTCGCGGAACGCCGGCCGCGGCAAGTCTAGCCCGGTGCGGTGCGGCGTTACGCGAGCGGGCGCGTCCCGGACGCGCTCTCAGCTTGCCGCCGGCTCCTCGCGGCCATAGGCGGCGAACCAGAGCGCACCGGCGATGCCGAGCGCAAAGGCCACCAGGAAGTTGAGCGCGGGGCTCATCCGCCAGAGGAATGCGCCGGCGAATGCCGATAGCGATACGACGGTATCGCGGCACAAATAGTACGCGCCAAACGATGCCGCCTTCTTGTCATCGGGAGCTAACTGCAGGATCAGGGCTTTTCTGGTCGGTTCGCCGAATTCTTTCAGCCCGCGCACGACAAACGCTACGATTAGCATCGCGTAGGACCGGCACAATAAAAGCACCAGCGGGAATAGCGCGAAGTTCACGAACGTGATCACAACGAAGGGCTTTTTGGAACTGCGATCGGCCAAGTGCGCCACCGGCAGACAGCAGAGCACGGCGGTGGCCATTTCGATGCTGGTGAGCAGACCGAACCGGGTGGCCGAAACATGCGCCGTGCTGAAGCCCGTGACGCTGCCCATGCACCAGATCACGACGTAAGCATAGGGGATCTGCTCGCAGAAGCGAATCAGGATATCCGAGACGAGCAGGTTCCTGAGCGCGGGTGAGAATCCGCGCAGGATCCGGGCAAGGCCGACGCTCCGCGCCGGCTCCTTGCCGCGCGTCGTGTCCTCGATCAGGATCTGCTGCGCGACGAGTGCGACCAGGGCAAACAGAATGGCGACGGAAAAAGCGACGCGCACGCCCGTCACCGGGCCCCACGCGTCAATGAATACGCCGCCCAGGACCGGGCCGAGCGCCATGGGGAACCGCCGCACCAGGGAATGCAGCGTCACGCCCATGACATGCTTGCGTTTGGGCAGCGTCTTCGCAACAAGGTCCATGGTGGCCGGCAACGAAATCGCGCTCCAGGAGAGAAACAGGAGCGACCCGAAGATCGCGCTCTGCCACCTCGGAATGGCGGCCACGAGCGCAAAGCCCACGATCGCCATCAGGTTGAAGACGAGCAGCGAACGCTTGGGTCCGATGCGGTCGGCCAGCCACCCGCCGGGGAAGGAATACAGGGCGGAAACGACATTGAGGATGGCGTTGAGAAAGCCGGGCCACAAAATGCCGCTGCCCAGGGCGATCAGGTAGATGGGCAGGAATCGCTCCGCCATCCGTTCGCCCATTCCCACCAGGACAGCCATGGCGAGCATGCCGACGATGCTCTTGCGCAGCGCCAGACTCTCCAGTACGCCGCGCAGGCGGCCCGGCGCTGCGGCCGCCTTTGAAACAGCGTTCTGCCCGCTCTCGACGCTGGATGGCTTCATGTTGCGCTCGCTCCGCGTGCCATGCGCCAGTGGCTCACGCTCCCGGCGAAATTCTCATGGGTCGAGCTTACGGCAAAGGCCGCAGCTCTGCCAAGCGGCGAGCGGCCGTTGCCGCAGCTTCGAGTGAGAAATCGTGCCTGCCGGGCTTCCCAGTATCGGGCAACAGGCCGCCCGGGGAAACGGACAATTTGATTACGGAAAGCGGCCATTTCCTTGACACGTGCAGGGCCTGCCCTTAATCTCATCTCAGAAACTACGCGGCCTTTTGGCTGGCAGCGGGCGGTTCGGCTGGGGAGGAGGACTCACGTGTCCTTACGTGGAGGCCAGCGGACTCGAATTGCGCCCAAAGATCCACCGAGCGCTGCGACTAGAGCGCCGAAAGCGGCTTTGTGGCTGGCGGCCGCCGCGGTGTGGAGTTGCAGCCTGGGGGCGCAGACTCTGACGACGTCCAGCATCACCGGCGTCGTGCAGGACGCCCTGGAGCAGGGCGTATCGGGAGTTGAGATTACCACGATCAGCGCCGAGACGGGCGCCCGGCGAAGCGTCCGGACCGGGACCGACGGAGCGTACTCGATCGTCGGATTGACGGCCGGCTCCTACACGTTGACGGCGTTGAAAGACGGCTTCAGCACCTATGTCCAGTCGGGGATTGTCCTGCAGGTCAACGTCAATCCCGCTATCAACATCCAGCTCGCACTGGGGAAACTCCACCAGAAGATCATCGTCGAGGCGAACGCGTCCATGGTTGAGACGCAAAGCGCCGGTGTGGGGCAGGTGGTGGACAAGGAGCGGATCGTCGATCTCCCGTTGAACGGCCGGCAGGCCACGCAACTGGTTACGCTCGCCGGAGCCGCGGTTTCCACCTTCAACGGAGCCAACGCGGACACGCGTCACTATCCGAGCGACTCTTCGTTTTCGATTGCGGGCGGCAGCAGGACGGCGACCAACTTCCTGCTGGATGGCGCCTCGCACAACGACATTGACAACAACTACGGGCTGCCCCTGCCATTTCCGGACGCGCTCCAGGAATTCAAAGTCGAGACGAATGCGCTGCCGGCAAACTACGGCAATCACTCGGGCGGCACGATCAATGTGGTAACAAAGTCGGGAGCGAACAGTGTTCACGGCGATGTTTTCGAGTTCGTGCGCAACTACTTTTTCAACGCACGCAACTTCTTCGCCGCCTCGCGCGACAGCCTCAAGCGGAACCAGTTCGGCGGAACCGCCGGCGGGCCGATCGTCCGCAACAAGCTCTTCTATTTCCTGGGCTACCAGGGCACCATCGGAAGGTCCAACCCGCCGACGAACATCAGCTACGTGCCGACCGCCGCCGTGCTGAGCGGCGACTTCACGCAGATCCTCTCGCCCGCGTGCAATGGCGGCCGCGCCATCACGCTCAAGGCGCCGTACAGCGGGAACAAGCTCTCGCCGGCTTTGTTCAATCCGGTCGCCCTGAAGCTGGTGAGCCTGATTCCGGTGTCCGCGGACCCGTGCGGCAGGATCCAATACGGCGTGCCCGCGCCGACCACGGAACACCAGGGCATCGGGCGGGTCGACTGGCGGCCCAGCGATCGCCACACGACGTTCGGCCGCTGGTTCATCACCGACTACGCGCAGCCGCCGTACTACGCGGGGAACCTGCTGACGACGTCAACCGTCGGCCAGGCGGCGCGGACCCAATCGATAGCCGCCGGGGACACGTTCCTGATCAGCGCGGCGAGCATCAATACATTTCGCGCGAATGCCACGCGCTCCATGGCGGTACGCGTGAACGCGCCGGGCACGCCGACGCTCACCGCTCTGGGCTCCAACGTCACGTCGATGTTCCCCGACTTCACGGGACAGATCGGCGTGAGCGGCTACTTCTCGCTAGGCGGCCTCGGTGGGTACTTTGTCAACAACACCGCAAACATCGCCGACGACTTCAGCCTGACCCGCGGCGCGCACCAGATCCTGGCGGGCGTCAACTACGTTCACACGCAGTTGAACGGCCTGGGCCCGTTCCAGATGAATCCGAAGTTCACATTCAACGGGTCCATCACCGGAAATGCGCTGGCGGATCTGCTGACCGGCAGCCCGGCAAGCATGCAACAGGGCAACGGGCAGGTCGCCTACGACCGGATGAACGTCCCGTCTCTATACATCCAGGACAACTGGCGGCTGGCGCGGACGTTCACCGTCAATTTCGGGCTGCGGTGGGACCCTTTCTTCCCGCAGCATCACATCCAAAACATGGTCAGCATTTTCGAGCCGGCGAGCTTCTATGCGGGCGTGCACAGCAGCGTGTTTTCCGGCGCACCGGCCGGCATGTTCTTCCATGGCGACAAAGGCTTCCCGGGAGAGTCCGACACGTTCGGCAAGCTGGCCAACTTCGCTCCGCGCGCAGGGCTGGTTTACGATCCCCGCGGGCGCGGAACCGAAATCATTCGCGCGGGCTATGGCATCTTTTACGACTCGCCGTGGACGTGGATGATGAGCGCGTTCCCGCAAAACTCGCCGTGGGGCTCGACGATCATCCTGAACGCTCCCTCCGGCGGTCTCTCCAACCCGTGGCAGGGCTACCCGGGCGGTAATCCCTTCCCGACGGTTACGCCGCCGCCGGCCAATTACAAATTCCCGGCGGCCGGGACGTATGTGTCGATGCCGCTGCACACGCGCCCGATGTACATGCAGCAGTGGAATCTGGCGCTCGACAAGCAGTTCGCGAGGAACTGGGAACTCTCGGCCACGTATCTGGGCAATAAGACGACCCACCTCTGGCTGGGCCGGGAAATCAACCCCGCGGCGTACGTTCCAGGCACGTGCAGTCCCGGCCAGTACGGCCTGACGGCCGCGGGCCCGTGTTCGAGCCTGGCCAACATCAACGCGCGCCGCCGCTTTTATCTCGCCAATCCCGCCGCGGGGCAACTGCTCGGCAGCGTCTCCATGCTCGACGACGGCGGCGTGGCAAACTACAACGGGCTGCTGCTTTCGGCGCAGCACCGCTTCTCCAGCAACTTCACGGCGCTGGTGAACTACACCTGGTCGCACTGCCTCAGCGACGGCGACCAGAGCAACGGCGGCGGGATTGGGAACCAGTATCAGAACCCATCGAACCGCGCCGCCGAGTATGCAAGCTGTACGGCTGACCGCCGCCAGATGATCAACGCCTCCGTCATCGCCCGTACGCCGCGGTTCGCTCATCTTTTGCTCCGCCGGCTGGCGAGTGAATGGATGGCCGCCGGCATCTTCACCCGGTCGAGCGGCGGGCCGCTGACGGTAACCGTCGGAACGGACAACGCGCTCGCCGGCGAGAGCTCACCGCAGGACCGGCCGAATCTGGTGGGCGCTCCGGGCGTCAGCGCGCCGGGCATCCGCCAGTGGTTCAACCAGTCCGCGTTCGCCAAAGCCGCCACCGGCAGCTACGGCAATGCCGGCAGAAACACAATCGTCGGACCGGGGCAGTGGAATCTCGATGCGTCCGTGTCACGGGAGTTTTCGCTGAAAGAGCAGTTGAAGCTGCATCTGCGCGCCGAGGCATTTAACGTCTTCAACCACGCCCGGTTCGCAAATCCAACCACGGCGATGAACAGCTCGGTCTTCGGGCAGATCAACGCCGCCGCGGACCCGAGGATCCTGCAAGGAGCGGTCAAAGTCACGTTCTAATCCGGAAGGTCATCTCATCACGGCCATGCCACATCCGAATTCATCCCGCCGCAAGACGCCGAGCGATGCGTCGCTGAAGAGCTGGTTCCGGTCGCGCTGGAGTCTCCCGGAGCGTGTCGCCGGATGGACCGGATCCGGCCTGAACCTGGAGTTCTCCGATCCGGGCTGCCGCGAAGCATGGAAACGGGCGCTGGCGCAAGCGATCGGCGACGGGCCCATGCGCACCGCGCTCGACATCGGCACCGGCCCCGGCACCATCGCGCTCCTGTGGGCGGAACTCGGATGCGCCACCACCGGCCTCGACTTTTCGCCGGGCATGCTCCGAGCGGCCAGAGAGCAGGCGGCCCGGCGGGGAGTCGCGTTGAAACTCCTCGAAGGCGACGCGGAAGAGGTGCCCATTTTCAGGAAACGCTTCGACATCGTCTCCAGCCGTTTCGTACTCTTCACACTCCCGCACCCGGGCTACGCGATCCGGCGCTGGGTGCAGATGCTGCGGCCCGGCGGGCGCCTGGTATTGATCGGCCATGAACACCCGGACGGCCCTCCGGCGCACAGGCCGGGCATGCGGCCGGGGCCGGACCGCGACACCGCGGCCGAGCGCCGGCACCGCGAAGCGCTCAGTCATCTGCCATTCGTGAACCACAAGGCCGCCGACCTCCAGGTCGTCATGGAAGCCGCGGGATTGCAGAAGATCGAGCGGCTGTCGCCGCAAGAACTATTGGCCGCCCGGGCGAGGTTGCGGCGGCGCCTGAAGGCTGACCTTCAACTCCAGAGCACGCCCTTTATTGTCGTTGGCCAAAAATGATGCGACGCAAGAAAACGGTCCTGACTATCGGTATTCTCGGCGTCACGGCGTGCGCCGTGGCGTTGGCGGCGTTCAGCGTCTGGAGCTGCACCAGCGTGCTTCAGATCCGCGAGCGGGCCGGCCTGGCGCAGGGCTTCTCCGTCGCGATGTCGCCCATGGGAGAGGTGCGCTTCCGGCACGTTCCGCAGCGCGCGGTCACGCTGGACGCCAACTACAACGACATGCTGGTCGCGCTATCCGAAGGCCGGAAGCTGGCGGCGACGGGCTACCGGGGCAACGAATTCGATGGGTTCTACAAAGATCTCGGCGTCAGCGAAGGATATGACGCCCAACGCCTGACCTACCTCTCCGGCGGGGCGGGCGCGGGTTTCGACAAGGAACTGCTCTATTCCCTGCGCGCGGAAGTTCACCACATCGATCCCGTGCAACTGGCCGCCATGAAGGGCTGGAGCCGCGCCGACGTGGACGAGATCGCCCGCAACGTCGGCCCGTTTTTCGCCAACCGCTACAGCCGTGACAACAACTACCAGGGCAAGGAGCCTTACGAGTACTACTCGCTTTTCGAACTGTCCGCGCGGATCGGCTCGGTGTACCGGAAAGCCGGGAGAATGGCCCGGCTGAAGTCGGTCTGCGAAGAGATGGTCAAACGCATTCAGAACAGGTTGCCGCCGCCGGAACAACGGCCGCGCATCGGGCTCGTGTTCTACGGCAACGGGCGCTTCACTCCGTACAGCGTGGAGCACGGTGGATTCGGCCAGGCCCAATACCGCGATGTCGGCGCGCGCGACGCGTTCAGTTCCATCCAGACGTTCACCTATGGAGCGGCGGGAGGACGCGGCGCGATGTTGGATAAGGAAGGTCTGCTGGCGCTCGACCCGGACGTTCTGATCGTCCCGTTCGCCATCTATCCGGCGACCCAGCCGGGGACCTCGCGCGTCGCCTTTGAACTTCTGCTGAAACAGCGGGACGACCCCATCATCGGACGGCTCAAGGCCTTTCGCAGCGGCCATGTCTATCCCGGAGGCACGCCGTTGCAGGGGCCGGTCTTCTATCTTTTTCAAATCGAAATGGCGGCCAAACAGATCTACCCCGAGATCTTCGGCCCGTACCGCGAAGACCGGAACTACCCGGCGAATGAACAGCTCTTCGATCGCCGGCGCGTAGCCGCGATTCTGACAGACCATGGCGACTGAAACGCAAGCCGTCAACCGGCGCCGGGCGCGGTCTTTGCGGTGGCTGATCGTGGGGGCCATGGCCGTGATCTGCGCGGCGGCCATCGCCCAGACCGCCGCCGGCGCGTACAGCATGAGCTGGGCCCAGGCGTGGGCCGCGCTGACCGACTCCGCCGTGTGGCGCCAGCCCGCCGTTCTGGCCCGCCTCCTGTTTGGCGACGCCTTCGCTCGCGCGCTGGGATTGGGCGACGCGGGGCCGCTGGCCACCGCAACCTTGATTGTGTGGAGCGTGCGCGTCCCGCGCGTGCTCGCCGGCGCCCTGGTGGGCGTCAATCTGGCGTTTTCGGGAACCATCTTTCAGGCCGTGACGAGAAACGAACTGGCAAGTCCGTACCTGCTCGGCGTCAGCTCGGGCGCGGGCCTGGCCATCGTTCTGGTGCTGGTCCTGTTCCCCGCTCTGGGTCCGGCTATCCCTTTTGTCGCCATGGCCGGCGGAACGGCGGCATTCCTGCTGGTGTACCTGATTGCCTGGAACCGTGGCACGAGTCCCGTCCGCCTGGTGCTTGCCGGGGTCATCGTGGCGGCCATCGCCGGCTCGCTGCAGACCGCGCTGTTCTTCCTCGCACGGGACATCAACGTGCTGCAAAATGCGCTGTCGTGGACGGTCGGTTCGCTGACCGGCGCCGACTGGAAGCAGGTGCGGCTGGTCGCGCCCTGGACCGCCGTCGTGGTCGTGCTCGCCCTCAGCGGCGCGCGGCATCTGGACGTCCTGCTGCTCGGCGATTCCACGGCGCGGTCGCTCGGCATGCCGGTCGAGCGTGCCCGCTTTTTCCTGGCGGCGGTCGCGATCGCGGGCGCGGCTTCCTCGGTCGCCGTTGCCGGGCTGGTCGGCTTCGTCGGCCTGATCGTTCCGCACATCGTTCGCATCCTGGTCGGCAGTGCGCACCGGCGCCTGTTGCCCGGGTGCCTCTTCGCGGGCCCCGCGCTGATGGTGAGCGCCGACGCAGTCGCCCGGCTGATCGCCAAGCCCATTCAAATTCCCGTGGGCATCGTTACGGGTTTACTGGGCGGTGTGTTCTTTCTTTTCCTGATGCGCCGCCAGCGCGAGATCGGCAAGCCATAGGCAGGTGACGATGGACGTTCCCAACGCAATGCCAGAAACGCCAGCGGCTGGGCAGGGCATCCGCGGCCGGGCCCTGCAACTCAACTATCATCCCGGCCAGCCGTTCGTGATCGACGGGCAATCGATCGAGTTGCAGAGCGGCAGGATCAGCGCGCTTATCGGTCCCAATGGCTCCGGCAAGAGCACGCTGCTCCGCGCCCTGGCCCGCCAACTGATTCCAGTTTCCGGCTGCGTCCTTCTGAACGGCCGCGATATCGCGACCGTGCCTTCGCGGGAACTCGCCCGCAACATCGGCATCCTCTCCCAGGAACACGTGGCGCCGGGCGACCTGACCGTCGAAGACCTGGTTTACCACGGCCGCTTCCCGCACCGTGGACTGTTCGAGTCATTAACACCGGAGGACAGCGCCGCGGTGGAAGATGCGCTGCGGATGGCCAACATCGGCGCGGTCCGTCATTGCCGGTTGACGGAGCTGAGCGGCGGCCAGCGGCAACTCGCCTGGATTGCCATGGCGCTCGCCCAATCCGCCCGCTATCTGCTGCTCGACGAACCGACGACGTTCCTCGACCTGGCCAATCAGTTCGACGTGATGGATCTGGTGCGCCGGTTGAACCGTGAACTCGGCCGCACCATCGTTCTTGTCATGCACGACATCAACCTTGCCGCCCGCTACGCCGACTATCTCTTCGCGATGCGCGGAGGACGGATCGTAGCATCCGGACCCGTGGAGCAAGTGCTGACGGTCGAGACGCTGCGCGAGGTCTTCGAAGTCGAAACGGCCATCCTCCGCGACGTTCCGCGCCAGACGCTGGTGTGCATTCCCGTAGGGAAGATAGCCAACGAGCCGGCCGGAGCCCAGGGAGATTGAAGGGCGTGGCCTGAGAATGGATGCGCGATGGACCACCGTCCGGCGCTTGTCCGATGGCACAATCGCCGGTCCCGCCGACTCCCGCCGCTCCTTGCCTGGTATCATGCTCGCCACGTTGGGCCATGACGCCCCAGTTGAGGACTGCGCAGTCTGCCCCTCCCCCACGCAACTGGCCGCAATGCGTGCAATGACGGTGTTCAAAGAATGAACACTCTCCGGGCGCAGCGCGCGGGAGGCGCCCGGGGCGCGTCGTGCAAGTCATTGCTCCTCAATCAAACCAGGCGCGGCGCATAAGTTTGCAGAGTGCGCGAATGTCTGGCATCAAACGTGCATTTTCAAAACAAGCGCATTGCATAGGACCACCGGTACTGTCTTGTGTACCCGCGTCCGGGCCAGCGGATCCATTGGCCCGGAAGTCAACGCGGCCGCCCGCCCGGCGGGAGCGCTGTGTGTGGCCTGCTACCGGAAATCCCGGTCTCCGGGACCGGATTGGATTCGCGCAGATGCTCGAGCAAAGGAGTAACTTCGCATGGCTGTTGCAGATCTGACGAAAGAGCTGTCCGTTCAACAGGCTCTGGATACCATCCATCAAGGCGGAGCCCATTGGCGGTACGAGAACTTCATCGGCGGAGAGTGGGTGCCGCCGGTAAAGGGCCGGTATTTTACCGATCACAGTCCTGTCAACGGCGAGCCGATCGCCGAGATCGCCAAGTCCACTCCGGAAGACGTGGAGACCGCCTTGGATGCGGCGCACGCCGCACGGTCTGCCTGGGGGCACACTTCACCGGCCGCGCGGGCCGAGGTGCTGCTGAAGATCGCCGACCGCATGGAGCAAAACCTCGAAATCCTGGCGCTGGCCGAGACCATGGACAACGGCAAGCCGATCCGCGAGACCCGCAACGCCGACGTGCCGCTGTCGATCGACCATTTCCGCTACTTTGCCGCTTGCGTGCGCGCGGAGGAAGGCGCACTCGGCGAGATCGACAACGACACGGTGGCCTATCACTTCAAAGAGCCGCTCGGCGTGGTCGGGCAGATCATCCCGTGGAACTTTCCGCTGCTGATGGCGGCGTGGAAACTGGCGCCGGCGATCGGCGCGGGCAACTGCGTGGTGATCAAGCCGGCCTCGAACACGCCGCTGAGCCTGCTGGTGCTGGCCGGTCTGATCGCCGACATCGTGCCGCCCGGCGTGCTGAACGTCATCACGGGACCGGGCGGCGAAATCGGCAAGGCGCTCGCCTCGAATCAGCGCATTGCGAAGATCGCCTTCACCGGCGAAACGACGACCGGACGGCTGATCATGCAGTATGCCTCCGAGCCGATCATTCCGCAGACGCTGGAGTTGGGCGGCAAGAGCCCGAACATCTTCTTCGCCGATGTGATGGACCAGGACGACGCATTCCTGGACAAGGCGCTGGAAGGCTTCGCGCTGTTCGCTTTCAATAAAGGCGAAGTCTGCACCTGCCCGTCGCGCGCGCTGGTGCAGGAATCCATGTTCGACCGGTTCCTGGAAATGGCCGTCGCGCGCGTGGCGAAGATCAAAGTCGGCAACCCGCTCGATCCAACGACGCAGATGGGCGCGCAGGCCTCGCACGACCAGTTGGAGAAGATCCTGGGCTACATCGAGGTCGGCAAGCAGGAAGGCGCGCGGTGCATGACCGGCGGCGGGCCGGCGCACCCGGGCGGCGATCTCGAAAAGGGCTACTACGTGCAGCCGACCGTGTTCACCGGACACAACAAGATGCGCATCTTCCAGGAAGAGATCTTCGGCCCGGTGCTCTCGGTGACGAAGTTCAAGGACCTGGACGACGCCATCGCGATCGGCAACGACACGGTGTACGGACTGGGCGCGGGCGTCTGGTCGCGCAACGGCACCAATTGCTACCGCGTGGGCCGCGAGATCCAGGCCGGGCGCGTGTGGACCAACTGCTACCACCTGTATCCGGCGGGCGCGGCGTTTGGCGGCTACAAGCAATCCGGCTTCGGCCGCGAAACGCACAAGATGATCCTCGATCACTATCAGCAGACCAAGAATCTGCTGGTGAGCTACAGCCCGAAGGCCCTGGGCTTCTTCTAAGGCGCCTCCGGATTTTGTGCAGACCCGGGGCTGAGATCCTCTGTCGCGTGGCTGGCGGTCCGGCAGCGGCGGAGATCCTTCGAGGAGGGACCGCTCTTTTCATTCGCGGTTCCGTGCCAGGGCAACGCGCCGCGGGAGTGCGCGGAGGAGGTCAATGGTTCCTCCGCGCTCCCGTGGCGGACGCTCCGAACGGCGGATCCCGGCGCACGAGTACGCCTTCGCGCGCGGTTTGAGCGTACGTTTCTGTGCAATTTGGGCGACCATAGAAGCAGAGCCAAACCGAGCGCGCGCTCGGTTTGGGTTCTGTATGTGATTGAATCGTAAGGGGTGGATTTTCGAAACCGGGCACAGCGCTCGGTTTTCGGTGTGTCCCCGGGTCCGTTTTTGCCCGCCGCCGGAGCCGTTTTGCCGTTGGCTGGCGAGCCGGAACCGCAGTGCCGCGGCGTGCGACGTTCGGGCCGGCTCGAAGGAGTGAGCGATCTTTATGTTCCGCATTCTTAACACCCGCAATCTTGGGCGCAATATCAAACTCTTCGTGATCGAGGCGCCGCGCATTGCGGCAAAGCAGCGGCCGGGGCAATTCGTCATTGTGCGCTTGCACGAACATGGCGAGCGCATCCCGCTCACCATCGAAGGCTCGGATCCCGAAAAGGGCAGCATCACGCTGGTGGTTCAGTCGATCGGCAAGACCACGCACCTGATGAGCCGCCTGGAAACGGGCGATTACCTGATGGACGTGGTCGGGCCGTTGGGCAATCCTTCGGAGATTCAGAACTATGGCACCGCGGTCGTCATCGGCGGCAGCGTGGGCACGGCGGTTGCATTGCCCACCGCGCGCGCGTTGAAGGAAGCCGGCAATCATGTGATTGGCATCACCGGCTCGCGCACCAAGGATTTGCTGGTGCTCGAAAACGAATTCCGCGAGGTCACCAACGAGACATTCGTCATGACCGACGACGGCAGTTACGGCGAGCAGGGACTGGTCACGAAGAAGCTGCAGGAACTCATCGATGCGGGCCGCGAAATCAATCTTGTGCTCGCCATCGGGCCCGTGCCAATGATGAAGGCCGTCGCCGATGTGACGCGCTCGCACGGCATCAAGACGGTCGTCAGCCTGAACTCGGTGATGGTCGATGGCACCGGAATGTGCGGCGGCTGCCGCGTGCTGATCAACAACACGAGCAAGTTCGCGTGCGTGGATGGCCCCGAATTCGACGCTTCGGAGGTGGACTTCGCGGTGCTCGCGCAACGCAACAACATGTACCGCGCCGACGAGAAGCGCGCGTTGGACAAGTTCCTGGCGGACCCGGAGCCGGATCTCAAGCTGCTGCGGGCAGTGCGCTGCGCGGCCGAAGCGGCCGCTGAACAGGAGAAGAATGATGTCATCGCATAACCCGCTGCCCAATCGCGAGCGCATGAAGATTGTCCGGCAGCAGATGCCGGAGCAGGAGGCGGCGGAGCGCAGCCACAACTTCAAGGAAGTCAATCTCGGCCTGCCGGAAAGCCTGGCCGCGCTGGAGGCGCACCGCTGCATCGCCTGCAACAAGCCGACGTGCATGACGTCCTGTCCCGTGGGCGTGAAGGTCCGCGAGTTCATCGACCTGGTGCTGGCCGGAGATTACATCGGCGCGGCGCGCGTAATCCGCGAAGACAACTCGCTGCCCGCCGTGACCGGGCGCGTGTGCCCGCAGGAGGACCAGTGCGAGGGCAGTTGCGTTCTCGGTAAAAAGGGCCTGCCGCTCGCGATCGGCTATCTCGAACGTTTCGTCGCCGACTACGAACAGAGCTCGGGCCAGCTCGGATTGCCCGCGATCGCTCCGCCGACGGGCAAGAAAGTGGCCATCGTCGGCAGCGGGCCGGCGGGGTTGAGCTGCGCGGGCGATCTGATTCAGAAGGGCCACAAAGTCCGCGTTTTCGAAGCGCTGCACGAGATCGGCGGCGTGCTGATCTATGGCATTCCCGAGTTCCGTCTGCCCAAGACGATCGTGCGGCAGGACGTCGACACGCTACGCCGCATGGGCGTCGAGTTCGAAACCGACGTGGTGGTCGGCAAGACGGTCACCATCGACGAGCTGATGCAGAAAGAGGGCTACGACGCCGTGTTCGTCGCCACCGGCGCGGGGCTCCCGCAGTTTCTCGGCATCCCGGGCGAGCACCTGAACGGCGTCTACTCCGCGAACGAATTTCTGACGCGCGTCAACCTGATGCGCGCCTACCAGTTCCCCGAGTACGACGAGCCGGTATACGACTGCCGCGACAAGGACGTGATCGTCGTTGGCGGCGGCAACACCGCGCTCGACGCCGTGCGCACATCGCTGCGGCTCGGCGCGCGCTCGGCGTCCATCTTCTACCGCCGCACCGAACACGAGATGCCAGCGCGTAAAGAAGAAGTCGCGCACGCGCGGGCCGAGGGCGTGCAATTCCATTTCCTGGTGAATCCCACCGCCGTGCACGGCGACGAAAAGGGCTGGGTAAAGAGCATCACTTGCAGCCGCATGGAGCTGGGCGAGCCGGACGCGTCGGGACGGCGGCGGCCCGTGCCGATTCCCGGCAGCGAGTTCGAGACGCCCGTGTCGCTGGTGATTATCGCGGTCGGCACGACGGCGAATCCGCTGGTGCAATCGACCACCGCCGACCTCGCCACCAACAAGCGCGGCTACATTGTCGCCGATGACGGCCAGCGCACGTCGAAGCCCGGCGTCTTTGCCGGAGGCGATATCGTCACCGGCGCAGCCACCGTCATTCTGGCGATGGGCGCCGGACGCAACGCGGCCAAATCGATCCACGAATATCTGACCGCGGGCGCGAAATAGCGGCGTCGGCGGGCTATTCCACGCAACGGCGACGAGCGTCGCCCGGTGCTGCTGGAGCCGCCAACCGCCCCCCGATCCGTCTCGATGGTCCGTCAAATGCCCCCTCTCTGACGTTCGGGGTTCGGTGCTGAAGAGGCGCTCTGCGACAGGGCGAAGCGACTGCCGGCCGGGCAGACGTGAAGGACCCCTTTGCGCCCGGGCCACGCCCGTCAGGCTCACGCGATTTCGAAGCAGCGCTAGCGGCCGGCTTTTGCGGCGGCTGGCTGCGCCTTGGACGTTTCGAGCTTCGTCACGCCATCGGCAGGCAGCGTGTAGGGCTCCACGTCCGGCAGGACGTAGATCGGCGTCGTGAACTTGAACGGATACGCACCGCCGGAGGCGAAGGTCGCTTCGACAAAGTACGCCGTCCAGCCCTTGGCGGGTTTGCGCAAGCGCGCTTCGTAAACCCCTTGGGAAACGGCGCGCAGAGCCGTCTGCCGATAGGCCCGCCCGATCGATTCCAAACGGAAATCGCGGTGCGCCGGATTGTGAGCCTGCCACAGGCGTATGGTCACGGGCGTTTGCGCAGTCGTGACGCGCAGCGTGCCGTTGGGCAGCAGCTTCCAATCCATCCGCGGCCGCGCCGTGCCGGTGAGCACCGATTGATAGAAGGCCGTCAGGCTCTCGAATACGTCGGTCCCCTTGAGCGAATGATCGGCGTTCGCTTCATAGAGCAGGTGCTTCTCGCCCGGCAATTGGTCGTAGTAGTACTTCCATCCATCGGGCAGGAAAAACTGGTCGCCCGAAGCGTTGATGAGAAGCTTCGGCATGGTGTAACGGTCACGATAGGTGAGCGGATCTTCGATCTCCATCAGCTTCATGTACGCGTTCGAGTAAAGCTCGTCCATCAGCTTCGCGTTGTAGTAGTCGCGCACCGGCAGCGCCCAGAAACCGTAAGAGTTGTAGTGATGGCGGAACGACGCGACGACGTTGAGCGTGTCGATCACAATGGGCGCGATGGCGACCACGCGCGCGTCGACGGCCGCCGTGGTCCACGTCGTCCAGCCACGTTTGGAGGCGCCCGCGACGACGAAGCGGTCCACCTTCACGCCGCCGCCATCCGCGCTCGCCGCAAACGACGTAACGGTGTCCATCGCGCGGACGGCCGCCTTCGTCATTGGCAGACGCAGCGGCCAGTTTGCATCGCCGGTGTCGAGGAATTTGCGCCAGGTGTAGGCGATGATCTCGTCCTCGCGGCGCGGGCCGTAGGGATCGGCGGTGAAGGTGAGCGTCTGGTTGGGGACGTCGCGCAGCTCCGTCACAACCGAGTGCGTCTTGGACGCCATGGAAGCTAGCTCGGGACTCGTCTTCGGGTGGCCGTCAGTATTCAAGCCGCCCGTGATGAAGAGCAGACCGGTCGACGTCGTGACGGAGTCCGGCCGGTAGACGATCAGCCAGTGCTTCCACACCGGGCGGTCCACCTCGGCGGCGGTACGCCATTGTTGCGAAGTCATTGCGACGAAATACGACGTGACGCCGGCGTCGACGGATTTGTCGACCAGCTCATAGCGGTAGTGGCTGTCCGGCGCGTGAACATACGCGTCCAGAGCCGTGTCCTGGACCGCTCCGGGCAGGGGCTGGACGAAGCAGGTGAGCAGGAACAGCGGCAGGGATGAGACAAAGGCGATTCGAGTGCGCATGCGGTAGCCAGAATACAACAAAGAGATGGTGCAACTGGGCGGCGGGACGTCCGGGCGGCAATGCGCAGCGCCGCCGGACCGAACCTAAGGCTCAAGCTGGGAACGGAGCCGCAACTTGGGAACGGAGCCGCGAGCGTGAGGGAGCGGTGGTATCCCTTTGCCTGTCAGCCGTTTGCAGCGGGACCGCTCTTTTCATTCGCGGCTCGTTGCTGGCCACCGGCATCCGCCTTGATGCTCCGCGGAAACGGCTCCAATCGGGTCTACACTAATTCCGAAATCGCCCTAATGCGCTATTACCTGCACTCTCACGCTTACGGCCAGCGCGGAATGAGATTGGCTGCACACGGCAGGTTCTGGAGAGCCCGCGCGGACCTGGAGGTCCGCCCCACTTTGGCCGAAGGCGCGATTAGCGCGCTTCCTGCTCGGGCGTGGCAAAAAGCTTGCCGCCGATGCGGCGGTTGATCAGCACCGTCCACGGACCCAGCCACTTGGCAGCTTCATATTCGATGGACTCGTTCCAAGGCTTTTCGGCCGGGGCAGCGGCTTCACTGGACGCGTCCCGGCGGCCGTACTGAATGCTGCCCTCCATGCGAGCCGGGCGAACGCTGGAAAGAACGGGAGTCGGGGTGTTGGTCATTCTGAAATTCCTTTCATCTTTTCTGATGCTACCAGTGTAATACAGGTTGCATATTTTCTGAATAAGCTGTAATGTCAAGTCGTGAAGCATCCCAACGAACCAGCTTCCGTGTTCAAGTACCAACAGATCCTGGCGGATCTGACGGCGGGCATCGCCTCCGGGCAGTGGGCACCGGGGCAGAAGCTGCCGAGCGAGGCGATGCTGGTGAAGCGCTACGCTACGTCGCGAATCACGGTCGGCCGTGCGTTGCGTGAGCTGCAGCAGCAGGGCATGATCGAGCGCGTCGCCGGATCGGGCTCGTTCGTGCGCGGCGAGCGGCCGGCGGCGCAGCTTGTTTTCGGCCTGTTGATCCCGGACCTGGGCGAAACGGAGATCTTCGAGCCGATCTGCCGCGGCATCGCCAATGCGCCACAGGCGCGCGGTCATGCGCTGTTATGGGGCCACGCCGGTACGCCGGGTTCGCTGAAGCAGCAGCAGGCGATACAGCTTTGCCGGCAGTACATTGAACGGCAGGTGAACGGCATCTTTTTCGCACCGCTCGAATTCGAGGAAAATGCGCGCGAGGTGAATCGCCGGATTCTGGGCCAACTGCGGGAGGCGCGAATCCCCGTAGTGCTGCTGGACCGCCGGCCGTCGGACACGCCGGAGCCGGGGCGGCCGGATCTGGTGGGCATCAACAACCATCAGGCCGGCTACATCGCGACGGAACACCTGATCCGGCAGGGTTGCCGCAAGATCGGATTCATGGCCTATCACGGCGCGGCGCCGACGATCAATGCGCGCTTTGCGGGATACCGCGACGCCTTGCGGGATAACGGCTTGCAGGACGCTCTCGCCGCGGTGGAGGGACATCCGGACGCGGCGCGGGAGCCCCTCGACGCGTATGTGTGCATCAATGACCGTCTGGCCGGCGAACTGATGCGCGCTTTTCTGTCGCGCAAGCTGCGCATTCCCGAAGACATTCGCATCGTTGGCATCGACGACGTGAGCTACGCGTCGCTATTGCCGGTGCCGCTCACGACCGTGCGCCAGCCCTGCCGGGCGATCGGCGAAGCGGCGCTCACGGCGATGCTTGAGCGGATCGAGCGGCCGTACATGCCCGCGCGCGACATCTTGCTGGATGGTGAACTGATCGTGCGCGAGTCGAGCGGAGTGGCGCGGTAACCGACGGTCATAAGCCCGATAAGCCTCGATGGTCCGTCCGATGCCCCCTCTGACGTTCGGGGTTCGGTGCTGAAGAAGCGCTCCGCCACGAAGCCGGGTTTTGCTCCACCGGCCATCAACAGTCTCGCGCCCGGACGGCGCCGATCCGGTCCGGACGAATTCTGAAACATCCCTAAAGGCGCGTCACATTGTCCGGCAGTACTCAGTCGAGCCGTTGCAGCTTGATGTTACGGAACGTGATCTCGTAGCCTTCGGCCTCGAGGCCGATGTAGCCGTGGCGCAGTGCAATGCCGCTGACTTCGCTCACCACCGCGCCGTTCACCGTGAGCGTTACCTTGTCGCCCTGCGCCCGCACTTCGTAAGAATTCCATTCGCCTGCCGGCTTCACGCGGTTTTCCTTCATCTGCTGCCGCAGGTTGAAGGATTGAATCGCGCCGCCGGAGAGGTTCGTGCCGAAAAGAAAGCCGCCGGCGAGGCCGGTCTGCGCCTGGACCCAGAGTTCACCGAACTTCGACAGGCGGACGCCGATGCCGCTGTTGTACTTCGTCTCCTCGGGACCCTTCGGCGTGAAGCGCCATTCGACCTGGAGGACGAAGTCGCCCACCTCCTGGTCGTAACGCAGCCACTCGTGGCCACCGGCGCCGGTGCAGATCAGAGTGTGTTGCGCCGGATCCACGCGCCACTGCAGGGGCGGCTTCAGACCGTCGACCGGCGGGATGGGAATGCGCGTCCAACCGTGCAGGTCCGCGGCGGGAACAATGTCGGTCCAATCGGCCGCCGCAACGGGCAAGGAGAGGAGGAGGAAAGAGAATGCCGCCGCGCACGCGGTGCGGGCCAGGAGAGTCGGGGACATGTCTCAATCCTACGGTGTCGCGGGGCGCCGCGGGCAAGCGGGTCAGACGATGCGCGCCAGGCGCAGGGCGTTCTGGATCTCGGGATTGCGCATGAACCAGGTCCAGACGTTGCCGCTGCGGGCGTTCTCCGCGGACAGCAGCATGATGCCCAGGTCGATGCCGAGCACATCGGGGTTGGTCCAGCCGTTGAGCGGATGGAAGGCGTCGGCAAAGCCGTAGCGGTTCCAGACGCGGCCGCCGAAGCGCTCGCGCATGTTCATCAATGCTGTAACGCAGAGGCCGGGCTCGAACATCAATGAACCACCGGCGGCGCAAGGCACGACGGCGCCGTCGATCGGCCCGTCCTTCGGCGGTCCGCCCCAGGCGACGTAGCCCTTGGCGCTATCCGAGGCGGTGATGCCCCACAGGTTTTCGTTGTAACAGCCGGGGAACTCACTCTTGCCGAGATCGATGCAGAACTGACGGTGGGCGAGCGTGGCGGCCTGCGAATTGGCAAACCAGTCGGTGCGCGCGCCCGCGGCTTCGCGGCGCTGGCGAAAGTCGACCCAGGCATGCGAGTACTGATGCGTGAACAGCGGCGGCGCGCCGCTGATGTAGGTGCGGCCCGCATAGGTGAGGGACGGCCGCTTCCAGGCGTACCACGAGTCGGGCGCGAGCGGCGTCGAGGGCGAGCCGATGCCGAGCAGATAGAGCACGGCAAGCTCGCAATACGTCTCCCAACGCGCATCGAGAAAGCCCGATTCCGGCTTCCAACCCATCGAGAGCAGCGTGGGATGGCCGTTCAGCATCCAGCGCCAGTCGATGCGCGTGTAAATGGCGTCGGCGAGCCGGCTCACCGCAGCGTCGTTGAAATACTGCTTCGCCGTCAGCACGCCCGCGAGCAGCAACGCCGTGTCGATCGACGACAGCTCACAACTCCAGACGCGCGCGCCGGAGTTGGCGTCGACGAAATGGTAGAACCAGCCGTGTTCGTGAACGGACGTTTCGGCGTAGAAGCGCAGCACGTTCAAGGTGCGTTGCCGCAGCGCGTCGCGCGCCATCCAGCCGCGCTCGGCCGCGATGCAAAAAGCCGTGAGCCCGAAGCCGGTCGCCGCGGATGACGAGACCGTGCGCGTCTCCGGCTGGTCGCTGTTCAGCGCGCGGTCGAGCACCAAGCCCGTCTGTTGCGAGGCGCGCTCCCAGAAATAGCGGAAGGCGCGGCGCGACATCTCCTCAAGGAAGCGGTCCTCCATAACGTGCAGCCGAACCGTGCGGGGCGGGACCGCGGCGGCGGCCATCAGGCCCAGCATCGTCCGGCGGGTTGGCCGTTCAGTATTCATGGCATCACCTCGGAGGGATCTCGATCAGCGCCAGACCTGGCGCGGGCAACTGCACGTCGAGCCGTCCGTTGGCGACCGGCACGGACTCGGGCTTGCCCGCGAGCGCGGCCATCCGCAGACGGCGCGTCTGCTCGGGCGTCGGCGAAGAGGGCCGGCCCATTTGAATCCAGGCTTCCAGCGACGAGCCGTGCGCGGCATCGACACGCTGGACGGTGGCGCTTTGCGCGGTTGTGCCATCGAGCTTCAGACCGATGGTCGCGGGCGGGCCCGTCGTGCCGGGCTCGGCGTAGTTCCAGAGCGCGATGGCGAGCGTGCCGTCTCCCCGGCGCGTCACCAGCGCGGAGTCCGAACTGACCGGCAGGCGCTCGTCGCCGAGCCGGTGCAGCAGGCGGAAGACGTTGAAGGCCGCCTTGGGGATGGAGTGGTTCGCGATCAGTCCGAAGCCGCCATAGTACGGGGTCTTGAAGACGCCCCCTTCCTCGAAGACATCGGAGAACGTCCAGTACGACATCAAGGCAACCTTGCCGTCGGCGGCCGCAATGGTCATGGCGAGCCACGGCCCCATGTAGGGCGCGTCGGTGACGTCCACCTCGTTGGCGTAACTCGCGTTGAACTCCGACCAGTGAATTGGCAGGTCGGGGCGCGGCGAGCTTTTCACTTCCTGGAAGACCTTGCCGATCGCGCGCGGCAGCATCGTGCGGCGATCGACGGGACCTTCCGTGCCGAAGACGTCCTTGGGCGTGTCGTTGGCGTAGACGTGCGTGGAAACGAAGTCGACGGGTGCGCCAGACTTCACGCAGTGGTCGATAAAGCGGCCGACCCAGGCGGCCTGCGCCGTGGCGGGCCCGCCGACACGCAGACGCGCATTGACGCGCTTGAGCGCGCGCGCCGTGACGTCGTACAGATCGCAGTAGGTCTCAAACTTCGGCTCGCCGGCCCAGAAGTCGATGTTCGGCTCGTTCCAGACTTCGAAGTACCAGGAGGCCACTTCGTTGAGTCCGTAGCGCTCGACCAGATGGCGCCCAAAGGCCTCGATGAGCGCCTCCCACTTCGCGGGTTCCTTCGGCGGCGCGACGATCGGCTTGTACCAGAACGGATGCTCCGCGGGCCGCGCGGCGAGCTGGCGCGGCATGAAGCTCAGCTCGACGTACGGCTTGATGCCGTGTGCGAGCAGACCGTCGTAGATCAGATCGACCTGGTTGAAGTTGTAGATGGCGTGGCCCTGCGCGTCTTCGGAGTACACGCCGTTTTCATCGTGAAAGATGCCGTGGAAGCGCACGTATTGAAAGCCCGTGACCTTGCGGACCGCGTCCAGGTCGCGGCGGTAGCTCTCGCGCAAGGAGAGCACGGCGCGGCCGGAGCCGAAGGCCTGTTCCCAGAAGTGCGGGAACGGGTGGCCCTCGGCTTTCGCATCGATTGCGACGGTCGTCTGGGCGAAGCAGGGCGCGACGAGGAGAGCGAGGAGCAACAGGACAAGAGGCATGACAGATTCCCCTGTGGTGAATTACGGTTTCGATACAGTGTCACCAGCAGCGCTGGCGTGGAGACGCGCGAACGTTTTGAGGGCCCGTTCGGCGTCTTCGCGGCGGCCGATGGCGCCGTAGGCTTTGGAGAGCGGAAAGTAAATCCTGGCCTGGCCGGGCTGCTGGCGCTGCGCGAATTCGAGTTCCGCAACGGCGCGCGCGGGTTGATCCAGGTTCACCAGGATGGAACCCAGCAGGAAATGGGCCTCACCAAGCGCCGGCGCCAGTTTGACGGCCTGTTCGGCATACGGCAGCGCCGCGTGCGGATTCGTCGCAGCGAGGACGCCCGCGATGCCCAGGCGCGCCAGCAGATGATTGGGCGAGTTCGCGATCTCGCGCTCGAACGCCGCGACCGCTTTGTCGTCTTCATGATTGGCCAGCAGGAAGCGTCCGAGCGCGAACTGGACGTTGTGAAATTGCGGGGCTTCGCCCGCCAGCTCCGTGTAGGCTTCGAAAGCTGCCTGCACTTCGCGGCGCGCGGCGTGGCGCTCCGCCTCGCCTGCGCGTCGCACGATTTCGCGCGTGTGCGCGTCGGCGCCGGTCAGACTCGATGGCTTCATGCCAAGCACGGCTAGCCCGAGCGGGACGACCAGCTCGTCCTGCTCCGCGCCGCCGCGCGCCAACGCATCCAGCGCCTCCTGCGCCGGGCCGAACTCGCCGGCTTCGAGCAGCAGCATGCCTTGCGTAAAGAGCATGACCTGCTCAAGGTTCTCCGCGTGGACCAGCCCGATCTTGCGACCCTGGCCAAGATGACGAAGCGCCGTCGCCCGGCGCCCGAGTTTGGCCTCACACAATCCAAGCATCACGTAAGGGTCGCCCGTTTTCGGTTTCAGTGAAAGCTCTTTTTCAAAGGCGGCAGCCGCGGCCGCGTAGTCGTCGCGATCGTAGAGCAGCGTTCCCAGATACCACCAGCCCTCTTCCCACGAGGGACGCTGCGCCAGCGCTTGCCGGTAGAGCATGACGGCCTGGTCCAGACGGCCGGCATCCCGGGCCGCTGCGGCGCGCGCGGCGAGGGCCTCGAAACTCGCCGGGCCTCTGGGTGGACCGGCGATTTGCGCTAAGCCGAGCGCGCCGCAGAAGAGCAAGACGCCCGTCAGTCCGACGGCTCCGCGGCTGGACCGTCGCGCGGGCAACGCAGCTTCGAACGGTGAGAGCGTGCGCATTGGCACAAGCAGAGTTTAGATCATTCGCGCCAAATTGCATTCATCTCCGGCACGCCTCTCCGGCAGGCGCGCGCTCAACACGCACGTCTGCCGGAAGGGGACGCCGGCCGCGCGCTTCAGAAAGCGAACCGGGCTTGCAGTTCGATGATGCGTCCACCGAGCGCATTCTGCGCTTGGCCGAACTGCGGGTTGCTGGTCACACCATCGTTGCTGATGGTCGTATTGAGGCCGGTCAGATTCAGTTTGTTGAAGATGTTGTAGATGTTGGCCTGCAGATTGAGCCGGGCATTTTCGCCCAGCACTTTCATCTTTGGCAGGCCGAACGCTTTGGCGATCTGCATGTCGGCGCCAAAGTAACGCGGGCCGCGGAACATGTTGCGGCTGATGCTCGCGGCGGGAGCTGGCGGCGCGCCACCGGCGGCGGGCCACGTCGGCACGGTGAAGTACGAGAGGGCGCCTTTCGGGAAATTGCCGTTGGCGCTCATGAAGGTCGAGTTGCTGAAGTTGCTGCCCGCGCCGCCGCTGTAGATGGCCGGGAAGATGCACCCGAAGCCGCTGTTCGGATAGCCCACGTTGCCGCTCGTATTGCAGTACTGCGGCGTCCACGGGAATCCGCTGTGCGTGTTGACGATCGCGCTGAGCGTCCAGCCGCCCGCCAGGCGCTCCATCCAGTTCTGCGCGCCTTTGAAGAAGGTCGGCGTCCAGACGCCCCACAGCTTGAAGTTGTGGGTGACATCGTAGTCCGACGGCCCCATCGAAGAGGCCCGGTTCCAGGGATACATCGGCATGAAGTAATCCTGCGAGCCCATGTCGGTGTTGCGGCTGAGACGGTACTGGAAATCGATCTCGTAGTTGCGCGAGAAGCGGCGCTGAACCTCGGTGAGCAGCGCGTTGTAGTGCGCGTTGGCGTAGTTGGAATACCAGCCGAGCGACTGCACGCGCGGGTTCACGTTCGGATAGAACAGCAGGTTGAGATTGTCCTGGATCGTGTAGTGACGGCTCTGGCTGCCCTGATAGCCGATGGATGCCATCCAGTTATGTCCCAGATCGTACTGCGCGTCGAACGAGTAACGGTAGGTCACCGTGGACGGCATGAAATCCGGGAAGCCGGTCAGACTGACGGGCGCGCCGCTGGTGGGCAGTCCGGATGCCGGATCGAAAGTCTGGACTGCCGCCGGATTGGATGGCCAGCCGGTGTAGGACTTGATGTTCGAGTTCACCGCATACAGGATGTTGGAGCCGAAGAGGTCCAGCGCCACCATGAACGGCGGGTTGAAGCGGCCGTTCGAGGTGATGGCGAGCTGCTCCAGGTTGTAGCCGATGCCGAAGCCGCCGCGCACAACCAGACGGTTCTGAAAATCGCGGCCCATGAACTCGCCGGGGTTCCAGGCGACGCCGATCTGCGGTCCCCAGTTGTTCTTGCTCGTGTCAAAGAGGTTGCCGCCCTTGTGCATCTTGAGGCCGGTGAGCGCGGCCGGGCCGGAACCGAGAATCGGATTGCTGATGTTGCCGTTCTCTTCGGTAAGCGGCGAGAAGTACTCCCAGCGCAGGCCGAGGTTCACGGTCAGGTTCCGGCGGAGTTTCCAGTCGTCCTGCACGAAGAAGCCGAGCACGTTGAAGCGCAGATGCTTCGTAGCGGCGGTGGGCTGGCCGGTGACGGGGTCGAAGTTCGAATTCTCGTGATAGGGAGCGTCGTTGGCAAACTCCCAGAGATTGCGGAAGTCGTAGCTCGGCCGCGCGGACCACGGCGCGGTGTCCAGGAACGTCGAGTGAGAAATATCGGCGCCGAACTTGAGCGAGTGGCTGCCGTGGATCTTGGTCAGCGTATCGCGGCCGGTATAGGTCTTCTGATTGAAGATGGAGAAACCGGGCGCGCCGAAGTTCTGGATGCCGACGCTGCCCATCGACCAGAGGTTCGCCGTGGGCAGGCCCCAGGGCTCCTGCGGATTGGAATTGAACTCGTTCCAATCCCAGCCGCTGACGCCGAAGCGCGCTTCGTTCAGCAGCGAGGGCGAGATGGTCCGCGTGTAGATGCCGGTCCAGGACTGCGCCAGCGAGGAGTGGTTCCAGGAGTTGGCGGCGCGCGCCGGGCCGTTGTAGCTGTGGGTGTCGATGGGCACCCAGTAGATGCTGAACGCGATCTGGTCGCTGCTCGTCGGGTTGTAGTCCATGCGGCCGTTGAACTGCTGGCTCGTGTTGTTGTTCGGGCTGGTGGTCTGGACGAACATGGCGTCCGGGACGCCGTCGAAGCCGCTGCCGATGCCGTAGGGCGTGCCCGTCTGGCCGTAGCTCGGATCGCTCGCGCCAAGCGCCGTCGCCAGCGGGGAGCCAAGATCGAGCCCGCCGGAGGCATCGCGGCACTGCGTGGCGGGCAGGCCGACCTGCGCGCAGCTCATGCCGATCTGGCGCGTGTACGAGGGGCCCTCTCCGGGGTAGGAGAGCAGCTTGCGCGCGATGCTCGACGACGACCCGGCGGTCTGCAGGAACTGCGGCGTTTCGTACCATCCGGTGCCGACATTCCATGAGTTGTTGCGCAGCGTCTCGTAGGAGAAAAAGGCGAAGAGTTTGTTCTTCACCACCGGTCCGCCCAGGCTCCCGCCGAACTGGTTGAAGCGGTTCTCGTCCTTGGCGACAGGCGTCGGCGTACCGGGTCCATTCCAACGCTGATACGCGTTCAGGCCCGGACGATGCCATTTGAAGAACGCGCTGCCGTGCGGCTCGTTCGTACCGTTCTGGGAGACGACCAGCACCTGCGCGCCGCTGTTGCGGCCGTTCTCGGCGCTGTAGTTGTTGGCGACGATGCGGACTTCCTTGACCGATTCCTCGTTGGGAGTGATGACGGCGGCGCCGCCCCACGAGGTGCTGTTCACGGGTACGCCGTCCACCTGGAAGCTGTTGGAGTTCTGCCGCGTGCCGTTGGCGACGATCTGCGCGCCGTTCTCGACCTTGAAGATGCTGTCGGTCGCGCTTGGCGCTCCGGTGTTGGTGCCGGGAAGCGACTGCGAACCGCCGCCGTTGCTGAGCGCGCCGTCGCCGAACACGCCGGAGGCAAGCCGCAACAACTGGTACGGGTCGCGGGCGAACGACGGCAGGCGTTCGACTTCTTTGCTCGACAATGCGCCGCCGATCATCGCGGTCTCGGTGTCGATCAACGGGACCACGTTGGATTCGACGGTGATCGATTCCGAGGTCTGGCCGACATCGAGTTGCAGGCCGATGGACTGCATCTGCTCGGCGGCCACCTGAACGTTGCTCAGAACTTTCTTGGAAAAACCGGCCTTCTCGACGGAGAGCGTGTAAGCGCCGGGAGCGAGTCCGGTGATGGCGTACACGCCTTCATCCGTCGTCGTGGTTCTACGCGCGACGTTGGTTTCCTGGCTGGTCAATACGACTTTGGCCCCTGGCACAACCGCGCCAGCCGCGTCGGTCACGGTGCCTTGAATCCCGGCCCGGAACTGTGCCGCGGCCGGCGGGGCAAAGACGAGAAAGGTGAATACAGCGGCGAATACCGCCGTCGACAATCGAGCGAAGGTCTTCATGGACACGCTTCCCCCTGGCTATTCTCTTGTCGTGGTCCGCAGGCGGGCGCGAGTCACGCACCCGCCACTAAATCGGTTTATTGAATGTAATGTAAGCGACCTTCCGGGGCGCGTCAAGCCCCAAAATCGATTTACTACTTGTTTTGAAGCATCGGCCTGTGAGATTATGCCATCGTGCCGAGGAAAGGTCAGACGCCCGCGCCGAAGGACGGCAAGCCTCCGGAGCGGCCGGTGAATCTCAAGGATCTGGCGGCCTACCTGAGCCTGTCGCCGACCACGGTTTCACTGGTTCTCAACAGCTCGCCAGGATCGGAAGCGATTCCGCAGGAGACGCAGAAGCGCGTCATTTCAGCGGCCCGGCGCCTGAATTACCGGCCGAACTTCGTCGCGCGTTCGCTGCGCGCGCGGCGCAGCTATTCCGTTGGCGTGATGGTTCCTGAATTGAGCGAAGGGTATGCTTCGCTCGTGGTGGCGGGCATCGAAGACAAGCTGATGGAGTGCGGCTACATGTACCTGGCGACCAGCCATCGCCACTCCGCACGGCAGATCGAGTTGCTGCCGCGGCTGCTCTCTGAACGCAATGTCGAAGGCCTGATCCTGGTCGACACGCCCTGCCGCATGAACCCGCTGCTGCCTGTGGTCACGGTGTCCGGGCATGAGGAAGAGGATGGCGTAACCAACGTGACCTTGGACCACGACCGCGCCGCCGAACTCGGCATCCGCCATTTGTGCGCGCTGGGCCACCGGCACATCGCGGTAATGAAGGGGCAGGACTTCAGCTCCGACACCGAGGTGCGCTGGCAGGCGATCCGCCGCGCCGCGCAGGCGCAAGGCGTGCCCGTTGCCGAACCGCTTGTCGTGCAACTGGTGGGCGACTCACCTTCCCCCGAAACGGGCTACTACGCCGCGCACGAGCTGATGAACCGCAACGTGCCGTTCACCGCCTTGTTCGCCTTCAGCGACGTATCGGCGTTCGGCGCCATCCGCGCCTTCCAGGAGCGCGGGCTGAGCGTGCCGCGCGATGTTTCGGTCGTCGGCTTCGACGACATCCTCGGCGCGGCGTACCATATCCCGTCGCTGACGACGATTCGCCAGCCGCTGCGGCGCATGGGCGCGCTGGCCGCCGAGACGATTCTGCAACGGATCGAATCGAAGGAGACCGGGATCGAGAGCCCGCTGCAGGTGGAGCCGGAACTGATCGTGCGCGAATCCACCGCGGTTGTGCCCGCGAAAATCCGGCGGCCGCTGCCGCGACCTTCTTCCGCACCGGACGGGTTCAGCTTAAAGGCGTGAGTATGAACGCCCGCGATCGCGTTGCGCTGAACCTCTCGTTTACGGTCACTGGTGCAACGACGGTCCTGCTGGGCGCCGTGCTGCCGCACCTGAGTGCGCGGCACGGGCTGAGCGACGCGCAGGCGGGCCGGCTTTTTCTGGCGCAGTTCCTTTGCAGCACGGCCGGCGCGCTGCTGTTGGGCTGGGCGGGCCGGCGCTGGCCGCCGAAGCACTGCCTCGCGCTGTCGTACCTGGCGACCGGCGCCGGTGTGATGGCGCTCGGCTACTTTCCCGCCGCATGGTCGCTGGCCTGCGTAGCGCTTTACGGGCTCGGCTTGGGCGTCTGCAATCCCGCGGCGAACCTGCTCGCCGGGCAGGCATCGCCCGGGCGCGAGAGCGCGGAGTTGAATTTACTGAACATGAGTTGGAGCCTGGGCGCGGTGCTGGCGCCGCCTCTTTTGAGCGAGTTGCTGGCGCATCTGGCGCCGGGCCCGGTGCTTGCCGGACTGGGCGCGCTGGGCATCGCCGCAAGCCTCGCCAGCGCGAGCTTGGCGATGCCGTTACCGCCGCCCGTGCCGGTCGATGACGAGCTTTCGCCCCCGCCCCGCACGGCGCGCGCGGCTGCGTGGCCGGCGGCGCTTTTCCTATTCCTCTATGTCGGTGCCGAGAGCATCCTGAGCGGTTGGCTGCCCACGCACTCGTATCGCAACGCGGGAGTGGCGCTCGGGACCATGGGGATTCCTCAAGCCGCCTTCTGGGCGGCGATTCTGGGCGGACGCCTGTTTGCGTCGCTCCGGCCGGATTGGCTGACGCCGGCGCGCTGGATCTCGCACGGTGTGGCGTTGGCGCTGGCGGGAATGCTCGTGCTGCTGGCCGCCGCGCGCATGGAAAGCGTATTAGCTGGAGCCGTTCTTGCGGGCGCGGGCATGGCGCCGCTGTTTCCGGCGGCCGTCGCGGTTTTTCAGCGGCGGGCGCGGGAAGCGTCGCCCCGCCTGATCGGCTACGTTTTTGCGGCGGGCGGGTGCGGCGGCGCGGTCTTCCCGTGGCTGGTGGGCGTGGTCTCGACCGCCGCCGCCAGCTTGCGCATAGCGCTGCTGATCGCGTTCGTTTCCGCCCTTGGGCTGTTGCTTGCCGCCCAGCGCCTGAGACCGGAAACAGCGTTTTCACACTGCGGGGGTATCCCTCGCGAGCGCTCAACGGCGCATGATACGTGAGCGGTTGAGATGGGTTACCAGAAGTAGCTATACAGGACCCGCGGAGGGCCGGAGACGCCGTCTATCACCTTGGTGGCGATGACGATCTGCATGTTCTTGGTGTCCCAGTCCCGGGGGGCGCTCCGGGCGAGTTCCTCCATGTATGCCGGGGATGCAAGAAACTCGCCGGCGGCCATCGTGCCATAGCCGGTCAATCCGCCGGCGACGACAACCATGCGTTCGGTTGTCGGGTCGAGGACGCGCGAGATCAGGCCGTAGTCCTGGCTGAGTTGCCGGTAAGGCATGGAGTAGCTGACCGAACGGCTGCGGTCGGTGGGGGACTTCGCGTCCTTGATCCAATAGATGGACTGGTCGCGCTCGAAGCTGAAGCGGAGCTGCCCCATGAGCCGCATGGTCCAGTCGTTGTCGAGCGCGCCGACCAGAACCACCGGCCGGTTGCGCAGATCGGCAAAGCTGGTGGAGGCCTGAGCGCGAATCTGGTACGCCTTGCCCCGGGCCTGGAGGGCCCCGGCCAGCCGGCTGAGCGTGACTGCATCGTGCAGCGCTACGTTCTCGCTGCCCAGGTAATAGAGAGTGAACAGGGTTGGTGGCGCGGTGCTGGTCCCCGTTGAGCCGATGATGGGCTTGGGCAGATCGGCCATGTTCTGCTGCGCGGATTCGGGCGATGTCCCGAGGAACTGGCGCTGGCCGACGCACAGCAACGCCGTATCCGGCGAGGCCAACACCGGCCGCCAGAAGCGGTCCAAGGCGGGCCGCGGCGCCCAGGGCTTCATCCAGAACAGCGCACCGATGAGGGCCACGGCGACCAACGCGACGGCATAACAGAGGATCCGGACCGGCCGGTGAGATGCGGTGGGCAAGGCCGGTACGAGCGTCGTTGGCGACGGAGTGGAATTGGGCTGCGGCGGCAGGAACTCGGGGACGTAAGAACCGGCGGCGAGATCGATGCGGATCTCGGAGTCATGCCCGCCCTCGTGATAATACTGGGCGATCCGTTTGCGAATTTCTCCAGCCGTCGTGCGGACGACCGGATCGGCATTGTTGTCGTAATCGGGCTCGCGGCCGAAAACGGCGACGCCCAGCGTGCGCTCCTTCAGCTCCGTGGGATCCCCGCGCAAAGTGTGCTCGACGACGTAGCGCAGCAGGCTCGGATAGCGGCGGCTGTGCCGGAAGAGCGGGTGGGCGAGCATGCGCTCCAGTTGATCGCGGACCGCCTCGCGATCTGCCTCGGAGGACGGGAACAACTTAAGCTTTTCCGGCACCCGGTGTTCCATAGTCGATGCGACGTGGCAATTGCCTATCGGGAACGGCCTCTCGCGGTACCTGCTTCCCGCTCGAATGGCGAGCCTGGTTCCGTTTAGCGCGTAACAACTGTATTATACGCCCGGCCTAATCCGCTTTTTAACCTAATGCAACACATTGAAAAACAAAGGCTAGAGCCTCATTTTCAAGTTGATACAGTACGACGCTTGTAGAGTACTGGCCGTTGGATCTAGGTTGAGCCCGAACAGCTGGCGCCGGGCGCAGTGCGGCCCGGTTGACTGGCGGGGGTAATCATCCAGGGGGCGCTTTTATCCACATGGCTATGGAACAGACGCGGCGTGCCATGCTCAAACTGACTTCGGCGGGCATCGCGGCATGGGCGGGAGCCTCCACCGCGGGCGCGGCGGAAAGTCCGGCGGGCCAGATCGATCTGCATGTCACGGCGGGCGACCAGCGTTACGCCGCCGGGACGCCGCTGCATTGGCGGCCGGCGCAGGCGGGAGCGGATGCCGTCCGGGTCGATCCAGCGCAGAGCTATCAGGAGATTCTCGGATTCGGCGCGGCCTTCACCGACGCTTCGTGCTACCTCTTCAACCAGCTTGAGAGCGACGCCCGCCAGACGCTCTTCCATGAGCTGTTCGATCCCGCGGAGATGGGGTTCAACGTCTGCCGCTGCCCGATCGGCGCGAGCGACTATGCCACTCAGGCCTACAGCTTCGACGAGGGCGAGCCCGATCCCGAGATGCGGCGGTTTTCGATCGAGCACGACCGGGCGTACATCCTGCCGATGTTGAAGCTGGGCCGGAGTGTGAATCCTGACCTGTTCCTGCTCGGCTCGCCATGGAGCCCGCCGGGCTGGATGAAGGCTAACGCCTCCATGCTGGGCGGCACCATCCGGCAACGCTATTTCGCCGCCTACGCCCGGTATTTCACGCGTTTTCTGGAAGACTATGCCGCGGCGGGCGTGCCGATGAATGCCGTCACGGTGCAGAACGAGGTGGACACCGACCAGGACGGCCGTATGCCGGCGTGTCTGTGGGCGCAGGAATACGAGATGGGCTTCGTGGCCGAGCACCTGGGCCCCGCACTGGCGCAGAGCAAGTTGAACACGAAGATCTGGATCCTGGACCACAACTACAGCCTGTGGGGCCGGGCGATCTGTGAACTCGATTCTCCCGAGGTGAGCCGGTTCGTCGATGGCGTGGCGTGGCACGGCTACGTCGGCGAGCCGACGGCGATGACGCGCGTGCATGAGGCGCATCCCGATAAGCACGCTTACTGGACCGAGGGCGGACCCGACGTCGACGATCCGCATTACGCCACCGAATGGACGCAATGGAGCGCGACGTTCACGGGGATCCTGCGGAACTGGGCGCGCTGCATCATCGGCTGGAACCTGGCGCTGGACGAGGACGGAAAACCGAATATCGGCCCGTTCCGCTGTGGCGGGCTTGTCACGATTCATTCACAGACGCATCAGATCGCCCGGAGCGGCATGTACTGGGCGTTCGCGCACTATGCGCGGGCGATCCGCCGCGGAGCGAAGCGGGTTGCTTCGACGGGCTCCATCGAGGGCGTCGCGCACGTCGCCTTCGTCAACCCGGACGGCGGGAAGGTTGTGGTGCTGACGAATTCCGGCGCCGCGCGGGACGTGGTGGTCCGCGCCGGCGGTATGGAAACGGAAGCCCGGATGCCGGCCGACGCGGTGGTAACACTGCATTGGGCATGACGGGCGTAACGCCGGTGGGGATACCGGGTTAGGGGATTTCGCGTTCGGGCCTGAATCGCTTGCGGGTCCGAAGCCGCGGGGGCAGTGGCCATGGCCTTGGAGGGCCAAGAGCGCCACAGTGATGGAACACAACGCCACGGCAGGGGGCAGAGGTCTCGCGGACGACCGTGGCGGATGGCACAAGGAGTTGGGAGATATGCAAATTAGGACACAAGCAAGGCGAACGGCCGTGCTTCAGGGGCTCTTTTCAGGGCGGACACTGACTTTGCTGGCCGTCCTGTGCGTCATGCTGTACGGGGCAACTGCAGGCTTCGCACAGAACACAAACGCAGGCAATATCCGCGGAACCGTCACCGACCAGACAGGGGCGATGATTCCCGGCGCGAAAGTCACGCTGCTGAACGTCAACACGGGCGTGACCACCGAACTGACAACCAACGGAGCCGGCCTTTATGAAGCCGTCTCGATTCTGCCGGGCGCCTATAAGATCACGTTCTCCAAGGAGGGCTTCCAATCGCTGGTTCGCGACGGCGTCGCGCTGCAGGTCGGCGTACTGACCGTGGACGCGCAGCTTGCCGTCGGGGCCGCCGCGACGAAGATCGAAGTCTCCACCGAAACGACGCTGCTGAAGACCGAAACCGCCGAGCAGAGCACGACGCTCGAAGCCGAGACGATGCGTGAGCTGCCCAACGTCGGCCAGGACTGGCAGAACTTCATGAAGCTGCTGCCGGGCGCAAGCGGCGCGCCTTCGTCGAGCCAGGGCGCGGCCAACCCGGGCGCGGGTATCGCCGTGAACGGCAACCTGCCGTTCTACTCGAACTTCCTCGCCGATGGCGCATCGACCGTGCTGCCGCACAGCGCCAACACCGACGTCTCGATCTTCGAGACCGTCTCCGAATTGCAGGTGAACACCTCGACGTTCTCGGCGCAGTACGGCATCGGCGGAGCGGTGTTCAACCAGATCAGCAAGGGCGGCACGAACCAGTGGCATGGCACCGCCTACGAGTACTTCCAGAACGACGCGCTGAACGCGCGGGACTTCTTCTCGCCTTCGGTCGCCAACCTCCGCTACAACCAGTTCGGCGGTTCGGTCGGCGGTCCGATTCTGAAGAACAAAATGTTCTTCTACTTCGACCTCGACAAGACGATCAACAACTCGAACGGCTACGGGTTCATGAACGTGCCGACCGACCCGATGCGCGCCGGCAACTTCTCGGATCCGATCTTCTCGACGATCTACGACCCGGCAACGACCGCTCAGGATGCGAGCGGGAACTACACCCGGACGCCGTTCACGAACAACACCATTCCGGCCGCGCGCATGGACAAGGTTGCACAGAACTACCAGACGTATTTTCCCGAGCCGAACTTCGCCGGATATACGAACAACTATGGAAACAAGGAACAGTCGCAGAATCCGTTCCTGCGCTTCTTCGGGCGTCTCGATTACAACATCACCGAGAAAAACCGCCTGACGTTTTCCATCACGCAGCGCGACAATCCCGCGCAGTATTGGTGGGGCCCGATCCCGATCATCCTGCAGGAATACGGCGACGTGGACAGCTACAACGCGCAGGTTTCCGACGTATGGTCGCTCAGCACTTCGACCGTCAACGAATTCCGCTTCGGCTTCACGCGCCAGGGCAACTGGTTCGCGGGCTGGCCAACCGGCAAGGGCTATCCGCAGAAGATCGGCATTCAGAATTCGAAAGCCGACATCTTCCCCGGCATGTCGATGAACGGCGGACCGGCGGGTTGGACCGGCATCTGGGATACGACCAACGCCACCTACATCGAGAACAGCTTCACGCCGTCCGATGTCGTGACCATGATCCGGGGCAAGCACATCCTGCATTTCGGCGGCGAACTGCTCGCCTATCAGGACAACTCGACGCCGTGGGGCAACCTCCAATCCGGCGACTACAATTTCAGCGGCGCCTACACGCAGTCGGCGCCGTTCGGCAGCGGCGGCCTGGGTTACGCGGACTTCCTGCTGGGTCAGGCCAACAACTGGACCGCCGCCAATTCGCCGATGGCGTACTCGCGCGCGAAAAGCCCGCAGATGTTCATCCAGGACGACATCAAGTTGCGGCCGAACCTGACCTTGAACGTCGGCTTGCGCTACGAGATCCAGGGACCCTGGAAGGAGAAGTTCAACCAGGCCGGCACGTTCGACCCGACGCTTACCAATCCGGCGACCAACACCCTGGGCGCCATGTGGTTTGCTCCCACCAACGGCCGCAGCAACCTGGAAGCCGGCGTGAACAATATCTTCCTGCCGCGCGTGGGCGTCGCCTATTCACCGCGGAACGACTGGACGATCCGCGGCGGCTTCGGCATCTACTCATACGGCTGGAGCCTGGACACCTACACCAACGGCGCGATGGGCTTCGGCAGCGGCGCTACCGGCAATACCACCGACAACACGCAACTGGCGCCGGTGGCCGTGCTGTCAGGCGCCAACGCGAATCTGCCGTGGGTTGTCGCCTCGCGCGCGCCCGACGGTTATAACGGCCAGGGCGTCAGCTATGCGCCGTATCACACGCCGGTGGCCCGCAACTATCAATGGTCGTTGAGCGTGCAGCACCAGCTGAGCCGCGGCCTGGTGGCCGAAGCGGCCTACGTCGGCAGCCATGGAACCGACCTGAGCTTCCCCGTGGACGTCAACCAGATCCCGGCGAATCTGCTTGGGCCGAACGCCGGCCAGAACAACCGCCCATTCCCGCAATTCCAGGGCATCTCCGGCAACACGTACAACGCGATGTCGAACTTCAACTCGCTGCAGTTGCAATTGCACAAGAGCCTCAGCTCCGGTTTGAGCTTCGACGTCAACTACACGTGGGAGAAGTTCCTGGACGAGCAGGATTCCGCGGGCTGGGGCAGCCGCGGCGGCGACCAGCTTTACCAGAACTCGTACAACCCGAAGGCCAACTACGGGCCGTCGAACTTCGACATCCCGCACATGTTCAAGGGAGACGTCGTCTACACGCTGCCTTTCGGCAAGGGCCACCGGATGCTGGATTCCGGCGGACTGGTCGACGCTCTCGTCGGCGGCTGGGAGACCTCGACGATCTTCGTCGCGCAATCCGGCGCACCGTTCACGCTGACCTGGAGCGGCAGCAACAACTCCGGCGCGCTGGCCGGCAGTTGGTATCCGAACGTGGCGGGCGACTGGCATGTCTCGAACCAGAACATTCAGGAATGGTACAACCCGAATGCGTTCGCTCAGCCTGCGTCGTACACGTTCGGCAACCTGGGCCGCAACGCGCTGCGCGGACCCGATCTGACCTCGGTCGACTTCTCGATGGGCAAGGTATTCCGCTTCCCGAAGTTCGAGCGCGGTCAATTGAAGTTCCGCATCGACGCCACCAACGTGCTGAATCACCCGAGCTTCAAGAACCCGGGCAACGGGCTGGTATCGCCCGGCGTGCAGCAGATCACGGCGACCACCGTCACAGGCAGGACCGTGCAGCTCGGCGCACGGTTGTCGTTCTGAGTGGTGCGCTCATCCTGGCCCCGGGGTTGGCGTTCAGCCGCTCCGGGGCCTTCTGCTGTTTAGACTTCTGCGGATAAGCTATGGGCATGAACTGGAAGGTTGTGGAAAGTCTGTGCTTCGCCGCTGCGCTATGCGGCACTGCGCCGTGCTTTGCGCAGGCGGCGGCGAACACCGCCCAGCAGATCGAGACGCACAACCGCAAGGCGCGCGAGTACCTGAGCGCGAAGCGGCCCGATCTGGCGGCGCGCGAGTACGAGGCGATCATCGCACTCGATCCGAAGAACACGGATGCGCAGGGCAACCTCGGCGTGCTGCTGTTCTTCAATGCGGACTACGTGAAAGCGGCGCCTCACTTGCGCGCGGCAGTAACCGAGAAACCAGAGCTGTGGAAGATTCAGGCGCTGCTCGGCATGAGCGAGAAGAGGACCGGCCAGCCAGCAGCGGCGCGGTCCGATCTGGAGGCATCGTTTCCCAAGCTGGAGGACGAGAAGCTGCGGCGGCAGGTGGGACTTGAGTTGATCGAGGTGTACGTTGCCGGCGGCGACCTGGACAAGGCTGGCGGCGTGGTTGGCACGTTGCGGCGCATGCTGCCCGGCGATGTGGAGATCCTCTACGCGGCGCGGCGCATCTATGGCGATCTGGCCGACGACGCGACGCTGCGGCTGGCGTCCGTCGCGCCCGATTCGGCGCGCCTGCACCAGCTCATGGCTCACGAAATGATGCGCCGGGGTAATCGGGGCGGCGCGATCGCGCAATTCCGCGAAGCGCTGCGCATCGACCCGCGGGCTTCAGGGCTGCACTTCGAACTGGCGGAGGCATACTACACGGCCACCGACAATCCCGATTTGCCGCAGGCGGAGAGCGAGTATCGCGCCGCCCTGCAGGTGAATCCCTTCGACGCGAAATCCGAATGCGGGCTGGGCGAGATTGCGTTTCGCGGCAGCGACGCGACGGCCGCATTGCAGCACTTCTCCCGCTGCCTGGAGTTGCAGCCGGATGACGTTGACGCGAACGTCGGCGTGGCGAAGACGCTGATGCTGAAAAACGAGATGACGAAGGCGCAGCGCTACCTGGAGCGCGCCGTGCAACTCGATCCGCTGCGCGAGGTGGCGCATTACCGCCTGGCGACGATTTACCGCGCGACGGGGCGCAAAGAAGATGCCGACCGCGAGCTTGCCGAATTCCGCCGGCTCAAAACACTGAAAGACAATCTCCGCGAAGTGTACAAGCAGATGCGTCTGCATCCGCAACACGAAGAGACCGATGCGGACGTGCCAAAGTAGCGTGCTCTATCGATCGGCGCGCTCCAGCAGGATCGCCGCCGCGTCGTAGTCGCCCTTCAGCGTAAGCGTCAAACCGCGGTTCATCAGGTACGCGCCGCTCAGCGTGTCGAGCTTTTCCGCGAGATGCCCTTCGAATGCCCACACGCGATAGAGCGCCTGTTCGTCGAGGCCACGCAGGTGGATCGCCGGCACTTGCCTGCCGTATTGTTGCGCGTGCAGAAATGCGAAGAGCACGGCCTGCCGCCCGTCGTGCGCGACGTATTGGTTTGCGCTCAGCGGTCCGTCGCCCGGCGCGAGCAGGCGGTACAACGCGCCCTCCTGCACAGTGCCCCGGATGTTCTTGTACGCGGCGATCATCTGCGCGGCGATCTTCAATTCGTCCGGGCCCCACTTCGTCAGATTGGAGCCGATGCCGAGCGAGCCCATCATCGCCACCAGGAAGCGGTATTGCAGCGACTCCGAGCGGCCGTCCATGCTGGGCACGTCGGTCACCCAGGCCATCATTGTCTTGGGCGTATAGGCGTGGCTGTAGCCGTACTGGATGCTCAGCCGGTCGAAGGCGTCGGTGTTATCCGAAGGCCACGTCTCTTCCGTGCGTGTGAGCACACCGAGATCGACGCGCCCGCCGCCGCTCGCGCACGATTCGATTTCGAGCCTGGGATGCTTTGCGCGCAGGCGGTCAATGATCTCGTAGTAGTTGTGGACGTGGCGCACCCAGATCGTCTTTTGCTCGCCGGTGGGCGCCTCGGGCCAGCCGGGCTCGGAGAAATTGCGATTCAGGTCCCACTTCAGAAATGCGATGTCGTTCTCGCTGACCAGCTTGTCGAGCGACGCGAAGACGTACTCCTTCACGTCGTCGCGAGACAGGTTCAGCACAAGCTGGTTGCGCGCTTCCGAGCGCGGGCGGCCAGGGAAGTTCAACACCCAGTCGGGATGCGCGCGGTAGAGCGCGCTGTCCGGGTTCACCATTTCGGGCTCGACCCACAGACCGAAGTCCATGCCGAGGCGCTTCACGTTTTCGATCAGCGGCGTCAGGCCGTGCGGGAACTTCTGCGGATTCGGCGTCCAGTCGCCGAGCCCGGCGCGGCTCGAATTGCGCGCGCCAAACCAGCCGTCATCCATGACGAAACGCTCGACGCCGATTTGCGCGGCCTTCTCTGCGAGCGCCGTCTGGCCGTCTTCGTTTACGGCAAAGCCGGTCGCCTCCCACGAGTTGTAAAGCACCGGCCGCGGCCGGTCGGCCGACGAGCGCGGCAGGATGCGATTGAGTTGAAAACGATGGAACCGGCGCGAGGCTTCGCCGAAACCGTGACTTGTGAAGCCCGCATAAAACGGCGGCGTGGCGAGCGATTCGCCAGGCTTCAGCGGATAAGAGAAATCGAAATCGTTGTAGCCGCCGGTGATACGCAGATCGCGGTGCGGCGTCTGCTCGACAGTGATCTTCCAACTGCCGCTCCAGCCCAGCGCGCCGAACCACACCGGGCCGTTCTCCTCGCTTGCCGGCTCGGGACCATCGATGGCGAACCACGGATTGAACTGATTGCTCGTGCTGCCCCGGCGGCTCTCAATGACCTTGGATCCGCGATGAACCGGCTCGCGTGTGAGCAGTGTCTCTTCGCCCCAACGGCCGGCAAGGTAGCTCAGATGATAACCGTCCGCGACCGGCAGCAGCCACGCGCCGGACTGCGCGCTTTCGAGCGTCACCACGGCGCTGGATGTGTTCCGTATGATGGCGCTCTTCGCGATGATGCCCTCGGGATAAACGCGATAATGCAGATCGGCGGCGAGCCCGCCGCCGATATCCTGCAAGGTCACAATCAGCTCGTCGTTGTGAATCTCATGCCGTGCGTATTTCAACACTACGTCGCGTACGCCGCCGCCGAGCGTCGCTTTCAGGCACGGTTCGAAGAAGCGCAGACCGCCCCAGCCCGGATACTCCTCGGGCGTCGTGTTCGTGCTCGGGTCCACGCCGTCCCACTGCGGATAGGCGCGCGCCGCTGTCCAATCCTGGTCGCGCCAGATGCGCCGGCCCCAGTAAATCGATTGCAGCTCGCCGCGTTCGTTGACGCCGAAGACATAGCTCGTCTCACCGACGCTCAGGATCCAGATCTTTGCCGAATCGACGTACCGGATCGGCTCCTCTCCGCGCGCCGGAAGGGCGAACGCCACGAGCAGGAGCAGGGGCAGAGTAGCGGCGCAGCAGAGAGCCTCGCGACGAGTATTGTGCGAGACAAGAGAATTCCACGACATATTCATCTACGCTATACCGGCAGCCAGTTCAATTCGCGGAGCACTTGGACCAAACGCCGCTCAGGAGGGAGCCCTGGCTCGAATTGTGAAATGCGCTTGCCCCTGGCCAGCGTGCTTCGTTACGCGCCCGTAAACGGGAACGCGGCTCGTGCAAGCGGCAGGCTCAGCGTTCGCTAACCTTCCACTTTTGAATGCCGGCGGACCACTCGCGCTGCAAGGTTACTTCGAGCCGCAGGCCCGTGGTTGTGACCGGCTGGAACGTGATCGTGTTGTAGCGGTCGCGATCGTTTGTGTATGGCCCGCTTGTTTCGACGGGCTTCCACGCGGAGCCGTCGCGATATAGCACGCGCCACAACTTCGGCACGCGGCACTCGCCGTCGCCCGTGTCGTCGAACCAGTAGACCGACGTCGCGCTGACCGTGGCCGTCTTGCCGAAATCGTATTCGGCCCACTCGACCGTTCCTTTGCTCGGATACCAGTCGAAGAAGCTGTCGGAGTCGTTCGAGGAGCGCGGCTCCTCGCCGTCGTTGATCGCACGCGGGTTCTTCTTGCCAGACGTCGTGACCTTGCTTTGCATCGCGAGCGTCGGGTAGACGAGCGGCTTGCCCGCCGCTTCGTTATCCGGAAGCCATACGATCATCTGGCCCCGTCCGCGGTTGGCCCAGGCGTAATACGGGATCGCCGTGAACGGCTGCTCCGTCTTTTGCACCGCGCCCTGCGCGTCGTAGGCCAGAGCGAGCGCGCGGCCCTGAATCACCTCGACGCCGTTCAGCAGATCGGCACGGAATTCGGCCTTGAGCGGCGTGTCAGCGGCGAGCACCAGGTTACGCACGCGGCCGTGCGGATTGTCGGGCCACTCGGCACAATAGACCAGCGGGCCGCGCTGCAGCGCCACGCGATTGCGGTCGGCGGCGACGGCCTCATTTGCCAGCACGCGCCGTACGGGCGTCGGCAGCGCAAGTTCCACCGTGTCGCCACGCTTCCACGTACGTGTAATCGCGGCATAGCCTTTGTCTACGGCAAGCGGAACGGGTTTGCCATTCACCTTCAGCACGACGGGCTCGTTCAACGGATCGGCAAAGCGGTACAGGTCGCTTGGCGTGACCTCGTTGCGTGCCCAGCCCGGGATGCGCACGTTGAGTGTGAACTTCGCCTTTCGGTCCGGCGCGACGCTCAACTTCACAGCGCCGTCCCAGGGGTAACGCGTCTCCTGATCGAGCTGCACTTTCGCGCCGCCGTCGAGTTGCACTTCGGCCGTGCTCGCCACGAACAGATTCACGTACAGCGCGTCGCCGCGATGCGCATAGACATAGCCCGGCACGGACGCCAGGAAGCGCGTCATGTTGCTCGGGCAGCAGGCGCAGCCGAACCACGGGCTGCGCGCGTGCTGGCCGTTCGACTCGAGCGGGTTGGGATAGAAAAACGACTTGCCGTCCAACGCGAGGCCCGAAATCAGCCCGTTGTACAGCGTGCGCTCCAGCACGTCGATGTACTTCGCGTCGCCATGCAGCAGGAACATGCGCTGGTTCCAGTAGTCGTTGCCGATGGACGCGCACGTCTCGTTGTAGGCGCTCATGTTCGGCAGTTCGTAGTTCTCGCCGAAAGCCTCGCCGTTGGCCGTAGAGCCGATGCCGCCGGTGATGTAGAGCTTCTTTGAAACGACGTTTTCCCAAATGCGGTCGATTGCCTGCACGTAGGATGCGTCGGCGGTGAGAGCCGCGACGTCGGCCATGCCGGAGTACATGTACGTTGCGCGGACCGCATGGCCTTCGGCTTCGGCCTGGTCCACTACTTTCTTGTCGGCCTGGTTGTACGATTTGCCATTGGGACCGCGCTCGTCGAGCAGGAACTTGGCGAGACTCAGATAATGCTCGTCGCCGGTCGCGCGATACATCTTCGCGAGGCCCATCTCGGTGATCTGATGGCCGGGCCAGATGCTGGCCTTGCCCGGTCCAAATGTGCGGTTGAGCAAGTCGGCGGATTTGACCGCGATGTCGAGCATATTCCGCTTGCCCGTGGCCTGGTAATAGGCCGTCGCGGCCTCGTAGAAATGGCCGAGATTGTAAAGCTCGTGGCTGAGGACCTGCTCCTGTTCCCAGCGTTTCGCTCCGGCCCACGGATGCGGGTGCTGGGGATCGATCGTGCGCGTGGTGTACAAATAGCCGTCGCTTTCCTGCGCCGCGCCGATTTTCTGAACCAGGCTGTCGACATAGGCTTCGAGCGACGGGTCGGGCGCGACGGCGAGCGTGTAGGCGGCGCCTTCGATCACCTTGTAAACGTCCGAGTCGTCGAACGGGTACTGCGGCGGCTGCTTATCCTTCACGTCCTCGCCACGCAGAACAGCGGCGGCGCGCAGAAAGTTGTTCACGCGGCCCGTCTGCTCGCACATCTGAAAAGCGAAGGGGATTGTGACCTTGCGATTGATCTCGATGCGCGGCGACCAGAACGTGTCCTTGAAGTGCACCGAGGTGAAGGGCTCGGGCTGCACCGGATAATCGTGCGCGACCTTCGCTGACTTTGCCTGTGGCGCGGCGCTCTGCGCTGGCGCCGGATTGGAACAGAAAAAAACCGCGGCGGCCAGTGCCGCGCCAAGCCGGAGACTCCTGGAAGCCCTGTTCATATTGCTTATCCTCGCATCGCCTGTTGCGGCTCCGATTCTACCAGCGAATGGCGCGTGTCTCGACGGCTGCCGGTTGCGTCCCGCGGCGGCCCGAAAGACGATAAATTCAACGTTTGATAATGCCGGCGCGGGCAATGCGCCAGCGATCCGAACCGGGAGGTCCGTGATGAAGGAAATGCGCGCGGGACAACGTGTGAGCCGGCGGGGCTTTGCCGCTCTGGCCGCGGGTGGAGCGGTCAGCGGCTTGGGCCTGGCCCAGGACATTCCGCAGAATACGGGCGTTGCCAACGCTCCGGCCGCGCCTCTGCGCGAGGGGACGCAAGCCGAGGAGCCGCCTTTCGGCGCAGCGCTTTCGTTCACGCGCCACGACGTGCCGGCGAAGGTTGAGCCGTTCGCGTTGAGCCAGGTTCGCTTGGCGCCGGGCGCCTTTCACGAGGCTCAGGAATGGAACCGCGCGTATCTGCATCGCCTGCAAACGGACCGGCTGCTGCATAACTTCCGCGTGACCGCAGGACTGCCTTCCGCGGCGCAGCCGTTGGGCGGATGGGAGAAGCCGGATTGCGAGTTGCGCGGCCACTTCGTTGGTCATTACCTGTCGGCGTGCGGTCTGATGTACGCCTCGACGGGCGACGCGGAAGTGAAGACCAAAGGCGACGAGATTGTTGCCGGGATGGCGAAGTGCCAAGCGCGGTTGAGCGGCGGTTACCTGAGCGCGTTCCCCACGGAATTGTTCGATCGCGTCAAGGCGCTGAAGCGCGTCTGGGCGCCGTATTACACGCTGCACAAGATCATGGCGGGCCTGCTCGACATGCACCTGTATTGCGGCAACCGGCAGGCGCTTGACGTGTTGCAGGGTGTCGCGCACTGGGTGGATGAATGGAGCGCACCGATCCCCGAAGAGCACATGCAAAAGATCCTCGGCGCCGAGTACGGCGGCATGAACGACGTGCTCTACAACCTGGCGGCCGTGACCGGCGACGAGCGTTGGGCGCGCACCGGCGACCGTTTCACGAAGAAGCGTTTCTTCAATCCGCTGGCGCTGCGGCGCGACGAGCTGCGCGGCCTGCACGTGAACACGCACATCCCACAAGTGATAGGCGCGGCGCGCCGTTACGAGCTTTCGGGCGACCTGCGCTTTCACGACGTCGCGGACTATTTCTGGTACGAAGTGACCGGCGCGCGGAGTTACGTGACGGGCGGCACCAGCAACGGCGAAGGCTGGCTGACGCAACCGCGCCACCTGGCTCAGGAATTGCGGCAGGATGCGGCAACGGCCGAATGCTGCTGCGTCTACAACATGCTCAAACTGACGCGCCATCTGTACGAATGGACCGGCGACCCGCGCTACTTCGACTATTACGAGCGCGTGCTGTTCAATCACCGTCTGGGGACGATCCATCCCCAGACCGGCGCGACGATGTATTACCTCTCGCACACGCCGCGCGCGTGGAAGACCTTCAGCACGGAAAACGATTCGTTCTGGTGCTGCACGGGCACGGGCGTGGAAGAGTATTCGAAGCTCGGCGGCAGCATCTACTTCCACGACGCCGAAGGTGTGTACGTGAACCTCTTCATCGCGTCCGAGTTGAGCTGGCAGGAGAAGACCTTTTCACTGCGCCAGAAGACGAACTTCCCCGAGGAAGCGGGCACGACGCTGCTGATCAGCGCCGCGCAGCCTACGCCGCTGGCCCTGCGGCTCAGAATTCCCGCCTGGGTTGCTTCGGGCGCGGTGGTGAAGGTGAATGGTAAGACATTGGAGAGCTCAGCGGGCGCGGGCAGTTACCTGACGATCAACCGCGTTTGGCAGAACGGCGATCGCGTGGAACTTGCCCTGCCGATGGCGCTGCGCGCGGAAGCGATGCCGGACGATGCGGCGCTCCAGGCCTTCTGCTACGGCCCGCTCGTGCTCGCCGGAGACATGGGCAACGAAGGTCTGGCGCCAGAGAAAATCATCGGCCCCGAAGGGCCGGAAATGAACAAGGCCGTGTTTGCCGTACCGGAAGTGAAGACCGCGGGCAGCGCTTTGGCATCCTGGATCAAGCCGGACAGCGCGCAACCACTGGCATTCCGCATGGATGGCCAGTCAAAGGAATATCGCCTCACGCCACTGAATACGATTTTCGACCGGCGTTATTCGATTTACTGGCGAGTCGCATAGATCGCCGTCAGATCCTTCGTGGGACGGCTCGTGGCCATCGAGTATTGCCGCCTTGGTTGCAGACTGCGGCCTCGCTGCATCGTCCGGGAAAGCATCGCCGGATAATCAGCTTCGGGCCTCCTGTTTGAAACCGACGGTACGCGTGCCTCCGCGCGTCGCTGCCCGATCTGCTTGGTCAAGCTCAATGGCATCGCGCGGCGGCCGGTTTCTGCGGCAATAACGCGACAACGGCGGCCAGACCTCCAGCCTCAGCCGCCGTTGTCGCTATTCAGCTATTGTGGTGCAACTCGCTGGAGCAACATCACCGCGAGACAATCAAGGCACCTTCTCGTGCCACTGGCGTGCGACGCACCGCCGGTCACGTCGGCGCACACGTCGCTACGCTGGCCATTGAGTTCGTCCTCACGGTTCAGCTGCGGCCCGAGTGGCCAGCGCTGCACGGTCGTCAATGTTGCACAAGGAGGCCGTGGCCCGATATCGAGACCCTGCCGGCAATGCTCGGTGTCAGACCGGGAACAACAATCGAGAGCACTTTGTCACTGGCCCCAGCCTGATTGCTGGCCTCCACAATAAACGCTGTGGTGCCTTTGTTGTCAGGCGTTCCCGTAATCTCGCCCGTCAACGAATTGAGTGTTGCCCAACCAGGGAGAGCCCCGGAGACGACAGCCCACGTAATCGGGGGCGTTCCGCTTGCGCTAAGTGCCGTGGAGTACGGCACACCGATCGCGCCATTGGGCAGTGCGACGGTCGTGACAGTCGGCGGCACAATACGGCTCGTAACTGTGATCGAGAGTGGCTGGCTCGCGGTGCCGGCCGCGTTTGTGGCCTGAACCGCGAAATATGTTGTGCCTGCCACGTCCGGTGTGCCCGTGAGCGCACCCGTTGATGCATTGAGTGACGCCCATGAGGGTAGCGTGCCCGAACTGATGCTCCATCGGATAGGCGCTGTTCCCGTGGCAAGAAGCGTCTGAGAGTACGCGGCCGACACCGCGCCATTCGCCAGGGAGGTCGTTACGATTGTCGGCGCTACCGCTTCCGGAACTCCCGTCGAGTCAAAGGTAAGCACGCCGGCGGCGCTGGCAGTCGTATCGCCACTGCCCGTCGCCGCTGAGATCGTCGCGACTGGTCCCGCTCCCATGGATACGTGATAGCTCGCACCCGGCGTCAGCCCGGCAATCACGTGATTCGGCGTACCGGTGAAGCCGTACGACATCGGCAGCGTCGGCGTACTGCCCTTCGCGAATCCGACCACGCCGGACGACGACAACTGCACTGCGTCGACGTTCGTACCACTCAGCGCCGTTACCGCTTCAACGGCCCCAGCAGACGTCGCCGCGTCAAAGACGTTCAGCCACGTATCGTCGGTGTGGTCCAGTGCCGAGGGGCGCTGTTCCACACGATAGAGAAAATGGAGCGGCGTCCCTGCAACGGCGGTTGCACTTGCCCCGCTTCCCGTAAGTGACATCGGACCATGGTCCATAATTGAGACACTGGAATTCAGTGGCAACACCGTTGTCAGAGCACCCTTGAAGGTCGCCCCTGAATTGCGCGTACTGTAAAAGAGATGCTCACCTGTCGCCGGATCCGCCTGTTGTGCGAGATCCCGGCCGAACACCCAGTTCATCATCCGGTCGTCGTCCGCGTACTTGACACTGGTTGCGTCGTATACAACGAAGACCTTCGGGCGCAGAAACACGATCTGCCTGGTCCATGCCACTTTATGAAACTTAGCGTCAACCGCCGAGTACGGTTGTGGCGCCTGTAACCCGACACTACGGAAATAGGCGTGGTTTCCGGTGTCCTCGGCAAGATCGATCTTGGTCGGATACGATGTGGCCGTGTAGACCAATCCGGGCGGCCCCGGCGTGCTCATCAGGCCATCGATACGGCTAAAATTGCTGCCCGGACGGTCAGCAGCAAATATACTGTTTTTTCGATTGAAATAATAGGCGCGCTCATAATACAACCCCCCGTCGTTGGAAACCGTTAAGATATCATAACTGCGAGACGCCTCTCCCATTCCAAACACCACGAACGGATTGGGGCCATTCCAGATCGCGAACGCTCCACTGTCAAATTGCGTTTTTCCGTTGCCCGCGGCGCCCGTCGACGGTCCCCCCTGGAAATGAAGGACAACCGCATTCGAGCTCCAGTCACTGCGCGCAGTTGCGAAGTTTCCGCCCCATGCTCTGTAAGATTTTGGTAGTGTCGTCTGATCGGCCACCGGAGCGCTGGCGTCATAATACAGGAAGCGGTCCAAGTGGTCAGCCGTCTGGCCGCTATTGGCTTCTACATATTGGACCAGGGATTGTAAGTATGGAGCGTAGGTACTTCCTTGCCGCGCCGCCGCCCATTCCAGGACATACAACGTATAGTATGGAATTTTTGTTGGGTTTGGTACTTGGCTGAAGTAGACGTACTCCTGTTCGTCCATGGACAGGCGGTCTGGTTTTGCGGCCATCAGGAAATACTTCGCCTGATCCTCCACGAAGTTGTAGCTGTAGGTATTCTGGAGATCAATTCCCGCATTTTTTGCCGTCATGACCGCCTCGGCCAAGCGGGCGATGGCGTTATAGCCGTAGGCTTGGAGTCCTTCTCCATACCCTCCTCCGGACATCCAGCGGTTATAATAGTCTATCTGCCCGCCCGCGCCAAGCAGGGTCGTCTGCCATGTTGCATAAGCCAGACTCGCAACGCCTTTCGCATCGTTACTGTCGTTGGCCCACGCTCCATAGCATGCCATATATGCTCCAGTATTGTTAGAAGCATAGTTAGACTCCGGCATGCCGGTCTTTCCGTAACCATGCCGGTTCACCGCGTCGGCGTACATTTGCGTTGCCACATTTAAAGCGGCAATTTCGGATGGTTGGAGTTCTTGATAGAACCAATCATACAATAGCGCCATCGCGACGCCGTAATTTCGGAAGCCGTATCCATTGTCCCGAGTGAATGCCCAGGTCCTGTTCTGACAGTCTGCGTTGGCGACTGGCAGCCCGTTGAACGCGATCGTGTTATAGCCAGTTCCGCCAGAAGTCACCGAAGCCACAGTCCAGGAGCCGTTGAGATTCGTGCAGCCGAGCGCTCCCGAAATGGTTACAGTATCACCGGCGGCGATCCCGGTTTCAGCTCCGGTCCAGTAAAAACTGCCGTATGCCTGTCCCGACTTGGCGCGAGTGGCAATATAATACGGAGTTCCACCTGATTTTTGGACCGTGATTGCCGGACTCGTCAGCGAGCCGATGACCTCGCGGGCCTTGTTCGAGTAGACTCGCGCCTGCGCCGGATTGGTAGTAATCAGGGACTGGTAGCAGGCGCCTAAATAGCGTGCGGCATCGAGCCGGCTGCTGCCCTCATAATCGATGCCATTGCCAATGCCGATGCCTACTCCGCTGACCGTTCCTGTATTGCCCGAGTACACTTCGGATGAACTACCGCTCGGGTCCAGGGGCGGGTTATATACGATCAGCGTCGTGTATGTATCGCATGTCGCCTTCACGGCTTGCCAATCTGCGTCATTGGCGGTGGCCTTTGCCCGCATCTTGGCTAACGTCCCTGCGTCAAGCAAGACTTGCGGGTGCGTTTGCGCAAATGCGGACGCCGCCAGTGTAAAAGCCAGCAATAGGCGTCTCACTTGTCAGCCTCCAGATAAATCATCGCCAGGCGCAGGTTTTTTGCGACAGCCTCTGTTGTCCGCAACGAAGCAGTGGCGTTCATCTGCGCTCCAACGGAAGGCCGATGGGTTGTGCTCCCACAGACTGTAGTTCCGTTAATCGAGAAAGTCGTGGTGCCCGCCGTGTCATTGTTAGCAATCACAAGATCATACAGAGCGTCGGCCGTAACAGGAACACCACTATCAACCCAGTCCGTCTGGCCTGTCCCGCCCTGCCCAATGACGCACCACCAGTTGCCATTCCGGGTAGTGGAGTATTGGAAGAACTCCATGGCGTTGGCGTCGGGGGAGTCGGACGCGGTCAGATTTGCCACGCTGCCGCCGTTGGCGTAGAAACCCGCCGCAAAACGATGGCTTCCAGTGCCGACCTCATGCAGGCCGACTCGCGCTTTGAAGGTTGGACTAAAGCCTATGCGGTACATGCCCATGCTGATCACTTCCTCAGCTCTGCTGTCGGTCGTAGCGGCCGAGGCAATATTCGCGGCGATTCCGTAGGTCGGATCCATATAGGCGGTCGAAATGGTGCCCGTCGGCGATGCCGCCATCCCGATGGTATTGAATGCTGCGCCGGTGCCGGGATAGATCAGTAGCGACCACCGCCGTTTGAATGGATCGGGCAGACCGGCAGACGTGGTGGCTGCGATGGACACACAGTGCGGCGTCCCGTCTGTCTGATAGTAATCAACGGCGAACCCGCTGTTGCAGGCTGTCGTGAGAATCCCGCCGCGAGTCGAGGCTCCAGGAGACGGCAGGTCAGACGAAGCGATCGGCGTGCCCGGCGCATAGTAGTCCGTTCCGGCAGCCGCGACGCTGGTTGCATTGGCCCCCACACGCTTAACTATACCGTTGCCGCCAGGATCGGCGAGGCCTCCAATTGGCGTGATTGTCCCCGCGTGGTTCTTGAACTTGAGCGTGTGGTCTGCCGAGTCCACAAACATCCACTGGCTCCCATTTCCCGGGTCGCTTGTAGGAGCAACCCCTTCCGTCCAGTTGAAGTACGTCGGGCCAGTGCAAGTCGGGCAGGAGAGCCCGTTCGCGACACTGAGAGTCCATCCCGAATCCTGCAGCCCGCCGTTGGCCGCGTTGTATGTCAGCGCACCGCCATCTGCGGGCGTGGTGCCAGTAAGCTGGACGCCTGTCATAAGCACGCAATGGGGCGTTCCGTCCGTCTGATACGAATCGATCGCATACCCGCTGGCGCATGCCGCTGTCAGGACGCCGCCTTTGGCCGTAGCGCCGGGGAATGGCAGATCCGATGAAGCGATTGCCGAGCCCGGTGCATAGTAGTCCGTGCCCGCGACCGCGGCCGTGGTCTGGTAGACCGCGGTTCGCTTGACGATCCCGTTGGCGCCCGGGTCAAGCAAACCGGTCCCGCCGCCGCCGCAGGGTATTCCAGAGTCGTGCACACCCTTCGCGCCCCAGCTCAGGCAGTTGCCCGCGGTCGGCGTTGCGTCAATCGTGGGGAGCGTCGATCCCGACCCGGTTACGGGCAGGTTTGCCATCGGCACAGTGGAGCTTGCGCTCAGCGGCGTATAGCCAAGCGCGCCCGCCACATCGGCTGAGGAGATCGTGCCCCACACCGGCGGCGCGCTTACACTACCCGTGCCGGTCTGCGTCAGAAACTGTTTCACGGTCGTCGTATTGCCGCTCAAGCGGGTCTGTGTTCCACCGGCGCTGGCATAAAGCGTGTCGCCGAGCGTCGTCATCGGATTCGTGCCGCCTCCGCTCCCGCCCGTCATCTGCGTCCACGTGTTCGTCGCTGTACAGAAGTAAAGGTTCTGCCCCGCGGCCACATCGGTCCCGAAGTAGATATCACCGGCCGCGCACGCCACGGGCCGGTTGACCATCGTACCGCGGCCGAAGCCGACGCTGGTCCAGACGTTGGCCGCGGAACAGGCGTACAACCGGGCGCCGTCGGCCGCACTTGCGTCGGTCACGAAGTAGTGCTGGCCTTGCCCGCAGGAGCTCGGGCGGTTTGCTAGCGTGCCTGTCTGCACGGGAAACGTCGCCGTCGCCCCGCTGAAGTTTTGCGTACCACCCGTATATGTATTGCTCTGACTGGTCTGCACGGCCGCTGCCGGCAGCCGGCTGGCAGCGAGCGTTCCACTCGTGATGTTCGCTGCGTTTGTGGTGTCGGTCGTCGCCGAGGCTGCGACGGAAACGCCGTTGATCTTCGTGACAACCGTCGCCTTCTGCGTTCCCGTCACGTCGCCGGCCAGCGTGCCGCTGAAGTTCGCGACTGTCCCTGACGGAACAACGTAGTCCGCGCCTGCCGAAGCCACTGCGGTCACGTTCGGCGCTGTCCGCTTCAGCAATCCGTTCGTGCCGGAATCTGCCAATGCCCCCAGCGCGGCAGGCGTAGTGGGTATGGACGGCGCATTGAGAATCTGCGACCAGTCGATCGCAACCGGGTCGGATCCCAGCTTTCCGTGCGTCGCCGCATGCGGCAGCACGGGATACGACGTCGGGAACGTGGCCAGACTCCCGTCGCCCCGGATGTACTGCGCGGCAGTTCCAGTGGCCACCAGCGGCTGCAGTCCCTTAAGCACATTGGCCAGATCCGTTTGCGCAGTCAGGTCGCCGCCGATCGTGCCCCACGTGCCTCCATTCCCCGTCGCCGTGAACTTGCCATTCACACACTGAAACACGCCGGTGTTGAGCAGAAAGAACAGCTCGCCCGCCGTGCACGACTCCGGGAGTAGCGCCCCGATACGCAATGGCCTGGTTGAGAGCGCGTTCGAAAAATCGACTGCGCCGCTTGGCGAAGTTCCCTGCCGGATGACTGGGGTTTGCGCTGCCAGCGGCAGCGCCATAATCAAAGAAATCCAATAGCGTCTCATCTCGATCTCCTGCTTTGGACCCGCTCGAAGCCTCATCGCAACTGCTCCCGCGCAAGCAGGTCCGTTCTGCGCATCGTTTTGTGGGCGGCGCTGCCCGTTCGCATCCAGTTGGCCCACCCATCAACACCTGGGCCGTCTCTGGTAGCGTTGAGTCACATGCCCGGCCATCGGCGTCCCGCTCTGTTGTTTCCTAAATCACGCTGATCTGGTAGCTCGCCGGCGCGGGCGTCAGCGCCGCACCGCTCCAGTTGCACACGTTGACAGTCACGCTGTTCGGTCCGGCCGGATAGCCTGTCACGACCAGCCCTTGTTCGAGTGCTGCCGGCAACCCCAGCGCGATCGCCGAAGTCGTGGTCGCGCCCGGCACCGTGACGCTCTGCGCAGCGCATGCGCCGTCGGCGATCGCGGGGAATGTCAGCGTGGCCGTCGTCGGGTTGGCGCCGTATTGAGCCACCGCGTAATTCGCCATCGGCAGCGTCTGCGCGGCCCCGCTGAAATTGCACATCCGCACGGTCGCGACGCCGGTGTCGGTGATCCGTACCGAAGACAGCAAGCCTGCGGGGGCGGAACACGTCCCGGCGACTGCGTCGCAGTATTGCATCGGCATCGTCAGCGTCACCGGACTTCCAGCGGGCCAGGGAAACTCGAGCGCCGCGGATTTTTCGGCGCACGTTCCATCGGCGATGGACGCAAACGCCAGCGCAACGCTCGTGCCGGGCCCGGCCGCCGGCTGCCACGAACTGCCATTCCACGCGAGCACCTGCCCCGGCTGGCTGCTCGCGGGCAACGGACTCGGGCCGATCGGATTCCACGTGTTTGCTGCCGTGCAGCCGTACAGGTTCTGTCCGGCCGCGGCTGTTGTGAGAAAGAACGTCTCGCCGACGCTGCACACGGCCGGCAGCGCAGTTCCGCTTTTGTTGGGCTTCGTCGTCGCCGCTTGTGTAAAGTCGACATTCTTCGCCTGTGTACGCAGGTCAACGGCCGTCTGGCCGGTCAGCAGGAGCTGGCACGCGCACCAGGCGCACACGAAGACCCTCCAGAATAATCGGGTCACGATCTTGGACCTCCAAGGGATTGAACGGCCAGTGACTGCTCAGTCGCCGTCCTTCACGGACCCTAGGGCATCGGTCAACCCCCGGATGCCTCCGGTCCTGCTAACCCGTTGTGATCAGTTGTGATTTAGCTCGGCCCAGCGCGTCACTGCCGCCTGTGGCATCCTCCGGTTCGATGGCAGACCTCCGCTTGCCCAGCGTGCGGAATCTCACCGCACGCGTGGTTGCCAGGCCTTGAACTGCTCCGTCTTCACACGTTTTCGCCGCGTCCCCGGACAAATGATATGCTCGGGACTCAGTCCCGCCGGCTGAATCTCTCTATGCCTCGCGTACCTGCCTCAAGCGCTTTTCGCCTCATCGCCGCTGGCGTTTTGGCGGCTGCCTCTTTCGCCTTCGCGGCGCAGCCCGTATCCGCCCCGCCGCTGGATTTCAAGCCGTACCACGCCAACGGGATCTACGCTCCCGGCGAACGCGCCGGCTGGACCGTGACGCTCGCGCCCGGCATGCCGTCGGTCCCGGCCGCATGGAACTACACGATCAGGAAGAATAATTCCGAGGTGCTTCAGCGCGGCACGCTCGACCTCGCTTCCGGCACTGCGGTCATCGAGGCAACGCTCAACGAGCCGGCCATGCTCTATGTCGAGGTGACGCCCGCCACGCCATCCAGCGACGCAAACGCCAACCCGGCTGAGGGAACCAGGCCGATCCATCTTGGCGCCGCCATTGCGCCATGGAAGTTGCAGCCGGCCGCGTCCCGCCCCGCCGATTTCGACGTTTTCTGGGACGCAAAATTGCAGGCGCAGAGCGCCGTGCCGATGAACCCGGTGTTGACGCCCACGCCCACGTCCGTGCCCGGCGTCGAGTTCTACACCGTGAAGCTCGACGCGCTCGGCTCGCACGTGCAGGGCTATCTCGCCAAACCGGCGCGAGCGGGCAAGTTCCCGGCGCTGATGATGTATCAGTGGGCCGGCGTCTACGCGCTCCCGCCGGACAATGCCGCGCGCCGCGCAGCCGAAGGCTGGCTGGTGTTCAACGTCAGCTCCCACGACATTCCCCCCACGCAATCCACCGGCGTGCCGAACGACTACGCAAAGATCGGCAACACGAGCCGCGAGACGTCGTACTTCCTGAACATGTATCTGCGCGACCGGCGAGCCATCGACTACATCGCTTCGCGCCCCGATTGGGACGGCAGGACAATCGTCGCCACGGGCACCAGCATGGGCGGCCATCAGAGCCTCGCCGCTGCCGCGTTGGACTCGCGCGTGACGGCTGTGGTCGTCAACGAGCCCTCCGGCGCCAACACGCTCGGCGAAGTGCATGGCTACCAGACCGGCTATCCGAATTGGACTTCGGAAGACCCGCGCATCACTACCGCCGCGCCCTACTTTGACACCGTCAACTTCGCCCCGCGCATCAAGGCGCCGCTCCTGCTCGCTGTCGGCTTCATTGATACGACGTGCCCGCCCGCCGGCCTCTGGATGGTCGTGAACCAGGTGCCAGCGCACAAAGAAGTGATCGTCATGATCGAATCGGATCACAACAACCTGACGCCGCAGAAACAGGGCGCCTGGGACGCGCGTTCGAAAGAAGTGCTGGACCTCTTACGCACGGGCGCCGCATTTCGCCCGAACGAAGCAACCGTCTACGGCCGCTAACGACCGCGCTCTTCGCCGCTCGAATCTCGCATTCGGCAATCGTTCACGTGAAAACAGAACAAGCCTGCCCCCGCGCGCTCAACCCCACCAGAATGCGCAAATCGCCGCCCTTGCGCTCAGCCCAACCGCGAATAAAGTCGCTCCCGATGTAACCCAAACATCCCAGACCGCATCCGAAAGAGAAAATCGCAACGTGGTTTTCGTTTCGCACTGGGTAAGGCGAACGACTGACTGGCACTGGGACATACCGCTGGCGAGAGGGAGCAGGTCAACGATGACGACGGCCACGCATACCACGGCGCCGCCCACCGATGAGGTTTACGCTCAACACGTCAATCCTCAATGGGTGCGCCTGCTGAACGCGCTGCAGATGAGCGCGCCGTACACGCGCTGTACCCGCGCCGAACTCGAGACCGCCGATGGGCGCGTCGTTCTCGATTTTCTCTCCGGCTACTGCGTTCACAACGCCGGTCACAACCATCCGGTCGTGGTTGCCGCCTTGCAGGAGGAACTGGCGCGCTCCGGCCCGGCTATGCTGCAAAGCCACGTCCCGCAACTCGCCGGCGCTCTTGCCTCCGCACTTTGCCATCGCGCCGGAGGCGGCCTCACCAAGGCCTTCTTTGCGAGTTCCGGTAGCGAGGGCGTCGAGGCGGCCATCAAGTTTGCTCGCGCGCATACCCGCCGCGACGGCCTGCTGTACGCGCATGGCGCTTTTCACGGTCTCACCTGCGGCGCGCTTTCATTGATGGGCGATCCGTTCTGGCGCACTGGCTTCGGCCCGCTGCTGCCCGGTTGCGAGGCGGTCCCGTTCGGTCAGTTGCCGGAACTCGAAGAGCGGCTCGCCACCAAACGCTTTGCCGCCTTCATCGGCGAGCCCGTTCAGGCCGAGGCCGGCATCGTCATTCCTTCGCCGGACTACTGGCAGGCCGTGCAATCGCTCTGCCGGCGCTATGGTACGTTGCTCGTCTTCGACGAAGTACAGACGGGCCTGTACCGCACGGGGCCGTTCCTGGCTGCGCATCGCTTCGACGTCGAACCCGACATGGTGGTGCTCGCCAAGGCGCTCAGCGGCGGCCTCGTGCCCAGCGCGGCCGTGCTGTTCGGCGACGGGATCTACAACTCCGTCTACGGCTCGCTGAAGCGCGCGATCATTCACACCTCCACATACGGCGAAAACGCGCTCGCGATGCGCGCCGGGCTCGCGACTCTCGATGCGCTCGAGAGCGCCGGCCTCGGCGAACGCGGCCTCGCCATGGGCGAACTGCTGCGGCGCGAGTTGCGCTCTGCGCTCGGCGGCTTCGAGATGGTGAAGGATATCCGCGGCGTGGGCCTGCTCAACGGCATTGAGTTCACCGCGCCGCGAAAGCTGCTCCTGCGGGCGCCGTTCGAGGCCTTCATGGCAATTCACCCCGGCATGTTCGGCCAGATCGTCGTGATGCGCCTGTTCCGCGACCACAACATTCTGACGCAAATCTGCGGCAACAACTTCCTCGTGCTGAAGGCCGCGCCGCCGCTTGTCGTGAGTGAAACGCAAGTCGAGCGCTTCGTCAGTGCACTGCGCTCCGTCGTTGAGCTCATGCACACTTCGCCTGCTTTCTGGACCGAGGCGCTCGCTCTCGCCCGGCGCGTAGCGAACGTCTAGCCATGCGAAGTATCCGGCGGCTTGCCATGGCGATACCGTTTTCCCTGGGCGTCAGCTTTGCCGCCTCCGCTTCGGCGGGACTCGACGATGGATATCGCGCGATGTACAACCTCGAGTTCGATGCCGCGCATCGCACCTTCGCTGCGTACGCGCGGGCTCATCCCGAGGATCCGCTGGCGCCCGCGTCCGACGCCGCGGCATGGCTTTTCGCCGAATTCGATCGCCTGCACATTCTCCAAAGCGAGTTCTTTCTGCATGACGAGAACTTCCGTCGCGAGCGCCATCTGACGCCGGACGAGCACGTCGCCCGTGAGTTCGAGCGCCAGCTTGCGCACGCCGACGATCTCGCGGAACGGCGCCTGCGCGCCGCACCCAACGACAGCGATGCGTTGCTCGCTTCGGTGCTGGTGCTCGGTCTGCGCTCGGACTACGACGGGCTGATCGCCGAGCATTACCTGAGTTCGCTCAACTCCACCCGCCGCAGCCGCAAGCTCGCCGAGCGCCTGCTCGCCGTGCACCCGGATTGTTCTGACGCCTGGGTCGCCATCGGCGTCGAGAACTATCTGCTCAGCCTGAAACCCGTCGCCGTCCGTTGGTTTGTCCAGATGATGGGTAATTCGGCCGACCGCGAATACGGTCTGGCCAAGTTGCGGCTGGTCGCCGAGCACGGCCATTACCTGCGGCCGTTTGCGGAATTGCTGCTGGTTGTCGCCGACCTCCGCGCCGGCCACCGCGACTTGGCGCGGACTCGTCTGGCCCGGCTCGCCACCGAGTATCCGCACAATCGCCTTTACACCGAAGAGCTCGCGCGGCTGCGTTAGCCGCGCATCGAGGAGGAATCGATTCAGATGTTCATTGCGAGCGCGGCCAGCGCGCTGCCGCCGTACGAATACGACCAGAGCGTGCTGCTCGCCGCCTTGTGCAAGTATTGGGGCGCCAGGCTCGACAACCCCTGGTTTCTCGAACGCCTGCATTCCCGCGTCGGCGTGGAGAAACGTCATCTCGCTTTGCCTCTGGAGGACTACTACAAACTTTCCACCTGGGGTGAGGCCAACAACCACTGGATCGCCGCGTCGGTCGATCTCGCCGAGCGCGCGCTCACCACTGCATTGGACCGCGCGGGCCTGACCAGGGATCAGCTCGGCGCCATCTACTTTGTCTCGGTGACGGGCATTGCCAGTCCTTCGATTGATGCGCGCCTCATGAACCGCATGCAACTGCCGGTACACATCAAGCGCGTACCGATATTTGGTCTCGGCTGCGTCGCCGGCGCCGCCGGTGTGGCGCGCGCGGCCGATTACGTGAAGGCCTACCCTGATCAGGTCGCCGCCGTCATCAGCGTCGAGCTTTGCTCGCTCACGTTGCAGAAGGAGGACCTGTCGGTCGCGAATCTGATCAGTTCGGGACTGTTCGGCGACGGCTGCGGTGTCGCGCTGGTCGCCGGCGCTGAGCTTCCCTGCACCGGTCCGCATATCGTGGCGACGCAGTCGGTCTTCTATCCCGGCACCGAGCATGTCATGGGCTGGGACATCTCCGAACGCGGCTTCCGCATTGTCCTCTCGCGCGAGGTGCCTGAGGTCGTCGAAAAGTACCTGGCGCGTGACGTCGATGCGTTTCTCGCGTCGAATGGACTCGCGCGCGCGGACATCTCGAATTACGTGATTCACACCGGCGGCCCGCGCGTTCTCGAGGCCACGCAAGCGGCGCTGCGACTCCCGGATGGCGCACTAGACGTGAGTTGGGAATGCCTGAAGCGCACTGGCAATCTCTCGTCGGCCTCCGTGCTGCTGGTGCTCGAAGAGACGCTGCTGCACCGGCGTCCCGCGCCTGGTTCGTATGGTCTGATGGCCGCCATGGGACCGGCCTTCTGTTCCGAATTGCTGCTGTTGAGGTGGTGAAGCGATGATCCATACCGACGTCTTCATCGTTGGGGCGGGCCCGGCCGGACTCGCGGCCGCCATCTCCGCGCGGCGCCGTGGACTGAGCGTAACCGTCGCCGACCGCGCCCGTCCGGACATTGACAAGGTTTGCGGCGAGGGCCTGATGCCGGACGCCCTGGCTAGTTTGGCGGACCTCGACGTCACGCTCGATGCCGCGCTCGGCGTGCCATTCCGTGGCATCCGCTTTTTGGGCCATGGTCACAGCGTCGCCGCGCGTTTTGCTGAACGTGGCGGCTTGGGCATCCGCCGTACCGTCCTGCATCGCGTGCTCACCACCGCCGCCGGACAGGCGGGCGCGACTCTGCTGTGGAACTCGCCGGTCCATGAGATCGATACCCATGTGGTCGTTGCCGGCGGCAAGCAATTTCACGCGCACTACATTGTCGGCGCGGACGGCGGAGCCAGCGTCGTCCGTTCCTGGGCCCGCCTGGATGCGCGCCGGCGCGACGGCCTGCGTTACGGCTTCCGGCGTCACTATCGCGTGGCGCCCTGGACCGATCACGTCGAAGTGTACTGGGGACCCAGTTGCCAGATCTATGTCACGCCCGTTGCCGCGGACATGGTCTGCATCGCCTCACTCGCGCGGCAGCCCGAGTTGCGCCTCGACGGGGCGCTCGCCTTGATCCCTACCGTCGCCGGGCGCCTGGCGAAGGCTGAGATCGTCGGCCCCGAGCGTGGTGCGGTTTCCGCCTCACGTGAGTTGCACCGTGTGACGCGTGGCAATGTAGCGCTGATCGGCGACGCCTCGGGCTCCGTCGACGCCGTCACCGGCCAGGGCATGTGCCTGGCCTTCCGCCAGGCTTGTGCGCTGGGCGACGCCATGGCGCGCGGCCGCCTCGATGACTATCAACGCGCGCACGAGCAGATTCGCCGTATGCCGGCGCGCATGGCGGGCCTGTTGCTGCTCCTGGACCAGCGCCCGAGCCTGCGCTCGCGCGTCCTCGCCGGACTCGAGTCGAGCCCGGCCGTGTTCTCCAATCTGCTGGCCACGCACAACGGCGCGCGCGCGAGTCTGGCCGCTTCGCTGGTGCAGTTGAGTTGGAAACTGCTGACCGCCTGACGGGGAGAAACATGCGCAAGATGTTTTTGTTTTGCACCGCGCTCATTGCCGCAAATTCGCTTCTGGCCGCCGAGAACACGCTCGTCTTCGAGCCTGCGCGAACCCAGATTCACTGGACCCTGGACACGCTGCTCCACACGGTCCACGGAACCTTTCAGCTCCGCGGCGGCACGGTGCACTACGACGCCCAGACCGGCCGCGCTTCGGGTGAATTGATCGTCGATGCCCGCAGCGGCGCCAGCGGCAGCAACGCGCGCGACTCGCGGATGCACTCGAGCATCCTCGAAAGTGCGAAGTACACCGACATCGTCTTCCGGCCCGATCACGTGGATGGCGCGGTGCCGGCTCACGGCGACGCGACCATTCGCGTTCACGGCCAGTTCGTCCTGCACGGCCAGGCGCGGGAGATGACCCTGCCCATCCAACTGCACGTCGGCGAGGCCGAAACGACGGCGCGGGCAAGCTTCCCCGTGGCTTATCTGCAATGGGGCCTCAAAAACCCGTCGACCTTCATTCTGAAGGTCGCGGACAAAGTCCAGATCGACTTAACGTCCGTGGCGCGAACGACCACCGAAGGAGGAAAGTAGCCATGCCCGAAACTCTCGAAGAACGCGTGATTCGCGTCATCGCGAAAGCGCAGCATATCCCGCGCGAAGCGGTCTCGACGGACAGCAAGTTCGAGGACCTGAACATCGATTCGCTCGATGGTCTGCAGATCCTCTTTGCGCTTGAAGAGGAGTTCAACATCAACATCCCGGACGACGCGGGACAACGCATCCGGTCGGTCCGGCAGGCCGTCGACGGGGTCGCCGCGCTCGTGGAAGGAACGGGTGAGAGTGTGAACATGCAATGAGGCGCGTCGCAATTACCGGTGTCGGCGTTGTCTCCGCGTTGGGACACAGCCGTGCCGCGTTCTTCGAGAGCTTGCGCCTCGGCCGCTGCGCGATCGGGCCCATCGAAAGCGTCGCCACGGATGGACTGAAGTTCCATTGCGCGGCCGAGGTGCGCGGTTTCGATCCACTGCAATGGTTCGATCCGCGCGCCGTCGAACAGCTCGACCGCAGCGTCTGGTTCGCGGGCGCCGCGGCGGCCCAGGCCGTCGAAGACTCCGGGCTCGGCCTGCGCGGACCTCGCGCCGCGGTGGTCACCGGTTCCAGTATCGGCGGCAAGGTCAGCGAGGACGCGGTGTATCGCCAGCTCTACGCCGAGCGCCGCACGCGCTTCGACCCGTTGACCATCCCGCGTGTGATGACGAATGCCTCGGCCAGCTATCTGTCCATGCGCTACGGCGTCACGGGTCCGGTCTACACCGTGTCGACCGCCTGCGCCTCCGCCGCGCACGCCATCGGGCAGGCCTTCTGGATGGTCCGCTCGGGCATGGTCGACGCGGCGTTGACCGGCGGCACGGAAGCGCCCTTCACGCCCGGCATGCTGCGCGGCTGGGAAGCAATGCGCGTCGTCGCGCCCGACACGTGCCGGCCCTTCAGCCTGGAGCGCCGTGGGCTGATTCTGGGCGAAGGCGCGGCGATGTTCGTATTGGAACCGCTCGAAGCCGCTCTCGCGCGCGGTGTTCATGTCTGGGCCGAGTTGCGCGGCTGCGGGATGAGCGCGGACGCCCACCACATCACCATGCCTTCGGCCGACGGCGCCGCCGCGGCCCTGCGCGCCGCGCTTGCCGACGCCGCGCTCGATGCGTCTCGCATCGGTTACATCAACGCTCACGGCACCGGCACGCCCGCCAACGACGCCACCGAGACGCGCGCCATCCGCCAGGTCTTCGCCACCCCGCCGCCGGTGAGTTCCACCAAGTCCATGCACGGCCATGCCCTCGGCGCTGCCGCCGCAATTGAAGCTGCAGCCACAGTGTTTGCGCTGCACGAGGGCCTTCTGCCGCCGACGATGAACTACCTTACGCCGGACCCCGAGTGCGACCTCGACGTCGTCGCCAACGCCGCGCGTCCGGCTACGATTGAGTTCGCCCTTTCGAACTCGTTCGCCTTCGGCGGGCTGAACGCCGTGCTGGCCTTCGGGCGCGGCGATCTGGACTGAACGGAGCGCCGCAATTGGCCAGTTCAATCGGGCACGATCACCGGCGTGTGGTTTGTCGCATACGCGCCAGTCTCCCAACGAATAGACTGCTCGGCGCGTACGATAGAGTGGTTCAGAATGACCTGTGAAAACTGCGGCGCACCGCTGCGAGCGGATTGGGAGAAGGGTGTCTTCGTCTGCGACTATTGCGGCAGCGAGTTCGTTCCGCCCGCGGACGGTGATGGCGTTCTGGTGCTGGATGAGTCGTCCGTACCCTGCCCGGTTTGCGCGGGCCGGCTGTTCAACGCGTCGCTCGAATCGCAAGCGTTGAAGTATTGCTCGCACTGCCACGGGATGTTAGTGCCAATGGAAAGTTTCGCCGCACTCGTGGATTCGTTGCGCGCGCGGCTGGACCGGTTCGCGAAACCGATTCTGCCGCGCAATCCGGCCGACTCCAACCGGCATCTCCACTGCCCGGTGTGTCACGGCGAGATGGATGGGCACGCCTACGGCGGCGGCGGCAACATTAACGTCGATTCCTGTGAGCATTGCGGCCTGTTGTGGCTCGATGGCGGAGAGTTGCGCCGGGTCGTCACCGCGCCGGGCCGCCAGCCCGCATCGGTTGCGTGCAGCGATGAGGATCGGGGGGAATAGCAGGGCGGCCGCCGCGTCCGGTTGCCCTCGGCGGCGTCATTGCGGGCAAAACAAATGCGGGAGTCCAGTTCATCTGGATTCCCGCTATCTGTTTCAAAGTCTGGGGTTCATTGGTCGGGCCGCCGAGATTTGAACTCGGGACCTCTTGCACCCCAAGCAAGCGCGCTAGCCAGGCTGCGCCACGGCCCGATCAGTTATATTCTCGCACATGCACCCGGCGATGTGCGCTTTCTTCCAGAGAAGAACGGAGAAGCGCTCCCGGCCGCCGCTTGGCGGCGTTCGGAGCGCGTCTCCAGGGTTTCTACTTTTCCGCCGTCGCGGATTTTGCCGCTTCCAGCCGCGCCTGCGCGCGTTTCAGCGCATTCAACGCCCGTGCAATGTCGACGTCGCCCGTCGGGTTCAGCAGCCGTTGATTGGCGCGCTGCAGAGCTTCCTGCGCGCGCTTGACGTCAATGTCGTTGGCCAGTTCCGCCGTATTGGCGAGAATGCGCACCGACTTCGGCCCGACTTCGACCCATCCGCCGCTCACGCTCAGCGAGCGCCGCACCTGCCCCGGCAGAGTGTAGCGCAACACGCCGGCGCCCAACTCGGACAGCAGCGGCGCGTGGTTGGGGAGGATGCCCAGCGCGCCGTTGGCGCCGGGCACTTCCACCCCAGTCACGGATTCCTTCAACATCAGACGCTCGGGCGTCGCCACCTCGAGCAAAAGGATCCCGGCCATTTCTAGCTCGCTTTCTTGATCTGCTCGGCGCGTTCCTGAACGTCTTCAATCGTGCCTTGCATATAGAACGCCTGCTCGGGGAGGTCGTCGTGCTTGCCGTCGCAGATCTCTTTGAAGCCGCGCACGGTGTCGGCCAGCTTCACATACTTGCCCTTGAAGCCGGTGAACTGCTCGGCCACGTGGAAGGGCTGCGACAGGAAACGCTGGATCTTGCGGGCGCGGGCGACGGTCAGGCGATCTTCTTCGCCGAGTTCGTCGATACCGAGAATGGCGATGATGTCCTGCAGGTCCTTGTAACGCTGCAGAATGCCCTTCACGCGCTGCGCCGTGTCGTAGTGCTCCTGGCCGACGATCAGCGGATCGAGAATGCGCGACGTTGAAGCCAGCGGATCGACGGCGGGATAAATGCCGATCGACACCAGGTCGCGCGACAGGTTCGTCGTCGCGTCGAGGTGCGCGAATGTCGTGGCCGGAGCGGGGTCGGTGTAGTCGTCGGCAGGCACGTAAATGGCCTGCACGGACGTGATCGAGCCTTTCTTGGTCGACGTAATGCGTTCCTGCAACTCGCCCATTTCGCTGGCCAGGTTGGGCTGGTAACCGACGGCTGAAGGCATGCGGCCCAGCAGTGCCGAAACCTCGGAACCGGCCTGGGTGAAACGGAAGATGTTGTCGATGAAGAGCAGCACGTCCTGCCCCTCTTCGTCGCGGAAGTACTCGGCCACGGTCAGCCCCGTCAGGCCGACGCGCAGACGCGCCCCGGGCGGCTCCGTCATCTGGCCGTAAATCAACGAGCACTTCGATTTCTGCCAGTCCGACGGATCGATAATGCCCGCTTCCTTGAACTCACGCCACAGGTCGTTACCCTCGCGCGTGCGCTCGCCGACGCCGGCGAACACCGACACGCCGCCGTGCTTCATGGCGATGTTGTTGATCAGTTCCTGAATGACGACCGTCTTGCCGACGCCCGCGCCGCCGAACAGGCCAATTTTGCCGCCGCGGAGGTACGGTTCCAAAAGGTCGATGACCTTGATGCCCGTTTCGAACATCTGCAGCGAGGTCGCCTGCTCATCGAAAGCCGGCGCCGAGCGGTGAATCGGGTAGTGGTGCTCGGTCTTCACCGGGCCCATCTTGTCGACCGGCTGGCCCAGCACATTCAACACGCGGCCCAGGGTCTCCTTGCCAACCGGCACGGTGATCGGCGCACCGGTGGAGACGGCCTTCATCCCGCGCACCATGCCGTCGGTCGGCTCCAGGGCGACGCCGCGGACCCGGCCCTCGCCAAGGTGCTGCATCACTTCGACCGTCACATCGATCGGCACCGGCACATCGAAGCCTTCGCTACTGATGTGCACGGCCGTCAGGATGGACGGGATGTGCTGCTCGTCGAACTGGATGTCAACGGCCGGGCCTTCGACCTGGATGACCTTACCGGCCACGCCGGCCGTGGCATCAACTGCGTGCTGTTCAGTGGACATGGAATTTGGTTCCTTCGACCTTAAGTGCCTTAAATCCTTGCTTCGCGCGGCTACTCAAGCGCCGCCGCGCCGCTGACGACCTCGATAATCTCGCGGGTGATGCTCGCCTGGCGCACCCGGTTGATGTACAGCGTCAGCTTGCTCATCACGTCGGTAGCGTTGTTCGTCGCCGCGTCCATCGCCGTCATGCGGGCGGCATGTTCCGCGGCGGTGTTCTCCAGAAACGCTTCCAGAACCTGCAGCAGCACATAGCGTGGCAGCAGGTTGCCGAGGAACTGCGCCGGCGGTTGCTCATAGATGTAATCCCGCGGCGCCGCCGCGCCTTCGCCGGCGCCGACCGACAGCGGCAGGATCTTCTTCAACGTGACGCGCTGCGTGAGTACGCTCTTGAACTCGTTGTAGAGGATGTAGACCGAATCGATCTCGCCGTCCGAGAAGCGGCGCATCAGCTTATTCGCCAGCTCCTGAGCCTCGGCGAGCGAAGCCGTCTGGCTCACGCCCACCAGCTCGCCGCTGACCTGGACCTCGCGGCGCGCGAAGTAGTCGCGCCCCTTGCGGCCGTAGAGTTCGAACTCCACCTGCTGGCCTGCGTGACTGGCCGCGAACTGCTCGGCCGCGCGGATCAGATTGGTATTGTAGGCGCCCGCCAGACCGCGGTCGGCCGTCACCAGAACAAGTTGGATCTTGCGTTCTTCCCGCACCGCCAACAGCGGATGCTCCGCCATGCGCTCGTCGCCCGCCGCCGCGGCGGCGACGTCGGCCAGTATGGACGCGAACATCTTGGCGTACGGCCGGGAGTTGATGACACGGTCCTGCGCGCGGCGCAAGCGCGCCGCGGAGACCATCTTCATCGCCTTCGTGATCTGCTGCGTGCTGCGGATGGAGCGAACACGCCGCCGGAGATCAATCAAACTGGGCATGGCGCTTAGCTCGCTTTACTTCGCCGCCGCATGCGAGGCGAGGAACTGCTTCTTGAACTCCTTGAGCAACATCTCGATCTTCGCTTTCAGGTCGTCGCTCAGAATCTTCTTCTCGCGGATCTCGGCGAGGATGTCCTGGTGCGCGTTGTCCACGTAGCGGTACAGTTCCGCCTCGAACGGCCGGCACTGCTCCACGGCGATGTCGTCCAGATGGCCGTTGGCGCCGGCGTAGAGGATCAGAATCTGCTTTTCCACCGGCAGCGGCTGATACTGGCCCTGCTTCAGGATCTCGGTCAAACGCTTGCCGCGGTTGATCTGCGCCTGCGACGCCTTGTCGAGGTCCGAACCGAATTGCGCGAATGCGGCCAGCGCGCGGTACTGGGCCAGATCCAAACGCAGCGAGCCCGCCACCTGGCGCATGGCCTTCACCTGCGCGTTGCCGCCGACGCGGCTCACCGAAAGGCCGACGTCCACGGCCGGGCGGATGTTCGAGTTGAACATGTCGGCCATCAGGAAGATCTGACCGTCGGTGATCGAAATGACGTTGGTCGGAATGTAGGCCGAAATATCGCCGGCCTGCGTTTCAATGAACGGCAGCGCGGTGAGCGAGCCCGCGCCCAACTCGTCGTTCAGCTTCGCCGCGCGCTCCAGCAAACGGCTGTGCAGATAGAACACGTCGCCGGGATACGCTTCGCGGCCTGGCGGGCGGCGCAGCAGCAGCGAAATTTCGCGGTACGCCGCGGCCTGCTTCGAAAGGTCATCGTAGATGCACAGCGCGTGGCCCTTGTTGTCGCGGAAGTACTCGCCCATGGCCGTGCCGGAGTAGGGCGCGATGTACTGCATCGGCGCCGGATCGGAAGCCGTGGCGGCGACGATGATGGTGTACTCCATCGCGCCGTACTCTTCGAGCGTGCGGACCACCTGCGCCACCGTCGACCGCTTCTGGCCGATGGCGACGTAGATGCAAATGACGCCCTTGCCCTTCTGGTTGATGATCGTGTCGAGCGCGATGGCCGTCTTGCCGGTCTGGCGGTCGCCGATGATCAGCTCGCGCTGACCGCGCCCGATCGGAATCATGGCGTCGATGGCCTTGATGCCCGTCTGTAGCGGCTCTTTCACCGGCTGGCGGTCGATGACGCCCGGCGCGATGCGCTCCACCGGGAGGAAATCCTTCGTCTCGATCGGGCCCTTGCCGTCGATCGGATTGCCGAGGGCATCCACCACGCGGCCGACCAGAGCGGGGCCCACCGGCACCGACATAATGCGCCCGGTGCGGCGGACTTCGTCGCCTTCCTTGATCTCGGTGGCCTCACCGAGAATCACGGCGCCGACAATATCCTCTTCCAGGTTCAGGGCCAGACCCGAGATCCCGTGCGGGAACTCGATCAGTTCGCCGGCCATCACCTTGTCGATCCCTTGGATGTGGGCGATACCATCGCCGACCGAAGCTACGTAGCCGGTCTCGGAGACCTGCACCGCCTGCTCGAAGCCTTCGATCTCCTCGCGCAGAACCCGCGCTATCTCGTCCGCACGAATCTGGGCCATAGACTCTTATTCCTTAACCCTTTCGAATACGCAAACTGCGGCGCAATCCGCGCCCTAAGCTTCGGCCGCCAGCCGGCGGCGCAGCGAGTCAAGCTGACCGCGCACCGAGCCGTCCAGCACCTTCGAACCAATCTTCACCTTCAAGCCGCCCAGCAGCGCGCCGTCCACCGTATAGGAACAACGCAAGCCGCCGCCCGCCGTCACGGCGAGTCCCGCTTCGATGGCGCTCTTCTGCGCGGCATTCAACTCCCGCGCCGCGGCCACCTTTGCCCGCACGATGCCAAGCTGCTCGTCGAGCTGCGTCCGGAACATCCGCCGGATCGCGGAGAGCAACGGAATGCGCCGGTGCCCGGCCACCACGTTCAGGAAATTCTTCACCACCGGATCGAGACCGATCATCCCGCCCAGCCGCGCGATCGCCTTTTCCTTCTGCTCGTTGGTCAAGGCCGGCGAAAGCAGCGCCACGCGCAACTCGGGCGACGCGGTAATCAGGGCCTCAAAATCCTGCAATTGGGCCAGCGCGGTCTCCGCGCTGAGTTTCGAGCCTGGTTTGCCGACCACTTCGAGCAGCGCCTTGGCGTATTGATTGGCGACAGCTAGTGACATCCTCTTGGCTCTCTCCTCTTAATTGTTCAAACCCCGCGCAAACCGGTCGACCAGAGCGGCCTGCTGCCGGTCGTCCATCTTCGCGGCGACCTTCTGCCGGGCGAGGTCCAGAGCCAGATCGGCGACGTACGCTTTCAAATCCTGACGCGCGGTCTTGGCGGCCGAAGCGATTTCGGCTTCGGCGCTTTGCTGCACTTTGGCAATCTGCTCGGCGGTTTCCTGGCGAATCCGCTCCGCCTCCGCGCTCATCTCGCTGTCCGCTTTGGCGCGCACGCCAGCCACTTCGTCCTGCAAACCGGCCATCCGGCGGTCGATTTCCGCGGCCTTCTCGGCGGCGGCTTCGGCGCGGCGCGTGCCTTCCGAAAGACCATCCAGAATCTGTTGCTTCTGCGCCTTGAACGCGGGCCCGCCCGTCTTCACCGCAATGTAGCCGATGCCGCCGGCCAGAATCGCGAAGTTCACCCACTTCTGGAACAGGACCTTGCCGCCATCTTCTTCCTTGGCGGCGCCCCCGTCCGCGGCGAACGCGGCGCAGGCAAACACGAGGAACAAAACCAGTTTGCGCATCTTAGTTATTCCCCAGAAGCACGGCTGCGGTAATCTGATCGGCCAACCGCTCGCTTTCTCCAGCCAGAGCGGCGCGCGCCGCCTGAGCTTCCGTCGCAATCTGCGCCGTTGCGGAGGCAACGGCGGCGGCCATCTTCTTCTTGGCCTCGTCAATTGCGGTGGTCTGATCGGCCAGCAGCTTGCGGCGGCTCTGTTCCTGCTCGGCGTAGACGCCCGCCCGGGCGTCGTAGAGCGCTTTCTCGTAAGCGGCCATCTTCGCGGCGACTTCGGCGAGCGACGCTTCGGAAGCCGCGACCGCGCCTTCCGTACGCTTCTTGCGCTCGGCCAGAACGCGTTCCATCGGCTGGATCAGAACCTTCTTGAGATACCAGTGAAGGACGATCACCAGAAAGAACGTAGGTAGGGCGCGAACAAGGATATCCTGCAGGGTACTGATAATTTGTGCCATGGACGACCGTTCTGCCGAAACTGGGCCGGGGCGAGCTACAAAAGGGGAGACAGCCTGGACCCTAAAATCTCATTGTACACACGTGCGAATTTCTGCGGGCAAACACTACAATCCCTTCATCTCGGGGGCTTTCGTCCCTTTGGGGTTAGAGTGCTGCCTGGACGCAAAAGTAACACGCGGCGCGATGTATTTTGCGCGGCGGCCCACGCCAAGGCCGCGCGGTCCGCTTCCTTACGTCGCCGGTAACAGGTGTACTTGCAATGCGATACGGGTCCGTCCGCGCACCGCGGCTAGGGCGCCGTACGCTGCCAGAAGGCGAGCGAGCCCTCCACGTGCAGCCGGAGTCCGGCCGCCCACACCGGCCCGCGGTCCCGGTTGTAGCCCGGATTCCAGACCCGCTGCAAATCCGCGCCGATCGAAAGGCCGCGCCAGCCGTGCGCGTTGTAATAGGTCTCGACAATCCGCTCGCGGCCGTAATTCAGCGCGCCGTCGCCCAGCAGGAAGCCCATTCCACCGAGCGCCAGATACTCGCGATGGTCGCCCGAAATCGCGTTGACCAGGACGGCCACGCCCAGCTTGTCCTCTTTCCGGTGCCAGCGCACGCCGCGCCAGTCCGTCCCGCCGGAGATCGCCTGGTCCACCTCGGTATAGGCGAACGACTCGTTGTGTCCTTCGTTCCAGCCGAGCCGCGCATAGGCGCGCCAGGCGGGCGTGATCTCCTGCTCGGCATTTACGCCGAAGCCGTATTTCACGCGGTCCTGACGGCGATAGGCCGTGACGTCGGGCACGGGATCGGCGCCAGCGAGATAGCCCCGGATCGCTTCGCGGTAGCTCCCCATGTTGGCATGATTCACGAAGGACAGCAGGCGCAGCGTCGTCGCCCGTTCGCGCCACACCGTGGGATGCAATTCCAGTTCGTAGTTTTCCGCGCGCGCCCGCGGCAGGCTCCAGTCGAGCTTGATGCCGTTGGCGACAGTGGGCATCAGCATCTCGCCGAACCGCAGCGCCCAGCCCTTGTCGTAATACTCACCCACGAAACCATACGTGTATCCGCGCGTGTCGGCGGCGTAGTCGAATGCGCCGTTGTTGTCGGCGGTCCAATTCATGAACTGGCTATGGCTGTCGCTTCCGACGCTGTTCACGTCGAAGAAGTCCGCCGTGCTCATCTTGCCGAAGCGCAGTTCGATGCGGCGTTCCGGCACGGCCGGCGCGAGGGCCAGCGGACCGGGCGCCGCCGCCACCAGCTTCCTGCTGAGCGGGATCGTCTGATGCAGCATCGCCCGCGCCACGTAAGGCGCTTTGCCCAACGACGGATTGCGCACCACGTCGAGGTTCGTGAACCCGGCCAGCCCGAGCGCTTCGCCCAAGCCGTGCCCGCCGCTTTCTTCCAGGTCGAAAAGTACGTCGGTATTCTGGAACAGCCGGAAGCCAGTGAATAAGGTCAGGACGCGCGACGAGGCGTCCTGCGCGCCCGGCGGCAGGCTGTTGGGACCGCTGTATTTTGCGGAGAAGGCGGGATGGTATTGCGTAATGAAGTTCATCTGGCCGCTGAACCAGATGCGGTTGTCCCAGTTCAGCTCTGAATCCGCGGCGCTGCCCGCAACCGGTGGATCGGGCACAGCGCTCTGCGCGCGCAGCTCCGCCCGCTGCATTCCGCAGAGCAGGCAGACCAATATCGCCGCGGCGCGCCAGAACATCGTTCCAGTGTACGACGGGCAGATTTCAAGCCAATTGCACCGCGCCGCCCGCTGTGCCTACAGGTGGCGCAGCACGAACGAGACGACGTGGTAGCCGTCCATGTATTTGAAGGGCGTTTCGCCGAGCGTGTAGTGGCCGCACGGCAGCAGGACTTCTTTGAAATCCAGCTTGTACTGGCGGGCGAGTTGAATCGTCTCTTCGGACAGATCCGTGGGAAACGTCGTGTCGTACTTCGTGTGCAGGAACAGCGTCTTCTTGGGATGTTCGGCGAACTTGCCGAAGTACACCGTCGGGCTGATGCACATCCACAGATCGCGCAGCGTCGCCAGGTCGATATTACCTTCCATGCCCTGCCGCACGTGAATCGTCGACAGCCCGCGCCAGGCGACATCGGCGAAGTACGTCGAGCAGTGATTGAAGACATTCACGCGGAAACGCGTGTCGTGCGCGCTCGCGAGAAACGCATAGCACGAGCCAAGCGACGTGCCGACCAGAGCGATTTTCTCGGCGCCCTGCTGCTCCAGCCAGTCGGCCGCGCAGCGAATGTCCAGCACGGCCTGGCGCGTGGCGTCGATCGTGCGGCCGATGTTGGAACTGACGGCGTAGTCGGCGCGTTCCAGCTCCGCCGGCATACGAAAGTCGTGATACGGCAGACTCAGGCGCAGCGCGGAGAAGCCGACCTTCTGGTAGAGCCGCGCCAGCGCATTATGCGCGTCGCCGGGCGCGTTCCAATGCGGCAGGACGATTACGCATTTCTTGCGGCTCGCGGCGGGGAACCACTGCCCGTGGACGACGTTGTTTTCCGGATACGGCGTCCGCACCTGCGACGAGAAGCGCAGCCGGTTGCCGCGCAGGGAGAAGTCCTTCGGCGTGGTGTGCTGGAAGAACTCGGCGCTGTGCGCGATGGCTTGCCGGCTGAGTTGGAGCAGGTACTCTTTCGGGCCCTGGCCGTTCAGCGTGCCGACGGAGGGCAGCGGCCATTTCGAGGACCAGTCGGCGCCCCATTCGAAGGGCCGGACAACCCGGTTCGTCGACCGGAAGCAGAGACTCTCTTCCCAGTGGTTCATCCACCGGCCATAAATAGATTCGAGCAGCATCAACGGGGCTAAATTCCAGGGTATCATTCGCGCTCGCGGCAGCGCCGCCGCAATGCGTCAGGTCAGGAACCAACTCCACCGCGCGCCGCTCGTCTGGACCGGCAGACCGTACAGATTGACGTGATCGAAGGCCCACAGCGTAATGGCGTGGAAGCTCTGTTCCCGCGCCGCTGCGACTTCTTTCAGAAACGCATAGCCCGGCCGGAAAACCGGCGTCATGCAACTGACCGCGCTCATCGGCCATCCCAGGCTCGCCGGCAGTTGCTGGCAGCTTCGCACCAGGTCCAGGTCTTTCGACCACGCGCCGAAGTCGAGCATCTCCAGCTTGAAGCGGTCGAAGCCCGAGCCGCCCGGCTGGCTCCATTCAACCGGCAGGTTCACGAAGCGGTTCAACCGGCCGCCCAGATCGTGCATGCCCATCGGCGTGGGGTAGTTGACGTCGTTTGGAAACAGGATCTCGAAACGCGTCGCGGGCACGACCGCTTTCACCGCGGACGTGATCGCACCGCAGTAATCCCGCAGCCGGTTCCGCAGGAACGTCGCATCGGCCGAACTGTTGGGTGTGGGATCGTCGTCCGGCGTATAGAACGCCATCAGCGGCCGCTGTAGCGCGGTCTGCGCCGCCGCCACCGTACCGGCGTCGTAGTAGGCCATGCCGCCGGAGTAAGTCAGCGTGTTCGTGCCGTTATCCGAGGCCAGCGCAATCGGCGTGGAGCTTGCTTTCCTGGGGGTCAGTCGCACAATGTATGGCGCCGATCCAACTGCCGCGCCGACGTACGGGTCCGGCGCGCCATTCACCGCCGCGATCAACGCGTTCGCTACAGCGGCGCTCGATTCGCCGTTCGGGTTGTTCTCGACGTGCGTGTACGTGACGCCGTTCACCGTGATGAAATGCGTGTGGCCGTTGCCCGCGGCGTAGAAGGCGAACTCGGCGTACGGCGCGGGCTGCGCGAGATACCACCACGTAAACTCGCCGCATTGCAGCACCGGTTCGAGGCCCTGCGCCGCCATCGTTTGCGCCAGCCACGTGAACACGCGTGTCTGGTAGCTCTGCATCGCGTCCACAAAGGCGCAGTGCGTGGAATAGAGATCGTGGAAGCTGACGTCGGTGGTGACGGCCTGCCCATTGGCGAACTGCGCCGCGAACCCGTCGGGCGGGTTCACCAGTTCCATCGAGCACGACGTCGTCACCTCCAATCCGGCCGCGGCGCAGCACTTGTAGAAATCGGTGTGCCACGCTCGCGCCCCGGCGTTCAATGGCGGGTCCTGCGTGGGGTCGACCTGCCACACGCCCGCCGGCCCGATCGTGAGCGAGCCAAGCAGCGCGGCGCTCCCCGACGACCCGGCAACCGGGATGACCGACACGGTCAACGCGCAGCTTGACGCCGGATCCGTTGTCGCGTTCTTGACGGTGACCGCGGTAGCTCCCGCCGACGCCGTCAGCGCGGCCAGTACGGCGCTCGCGCCGGCGTTGCCGTTCACCGCCGCGGCCAACGCCTGGGCAATCGTCGCCAGCGTGTCGGTTGCGGAGACGGTCACGCTGCACGCCTGCCCGCCGGCGTTCAACACGATCTGGTCCCCGGCGGCGAACGTGCCGCTCAACTGGATCAGCGCGGCGCCGAGCGATGCATTCGCCGTGGCCGATCCGCTCCCGCCGGCGCCGGTATCGACCCACGTCTGCAACGTATACCGGTACGCCGGATCGGCCGAGCGGTTATGCAGCCGCACGACCGCGCCGTCGGCCTCGGCCCAGACGCCGACGTAGATCGCGTTGATGAAATTCGCGAAGTGCTGCGCGATGGTCTCCGGCGTATCCGGCGCGAGCACGGTCTTGCCGCACACCTGCCCGCCGATGCTCATAAAGATCTGGTCGTTCTCGACGAAGCTGCCCGCAACGGTCACTTCGGCGACGTTCGGCGCGCTGCCTACGCACGTGCGCTGATTCCACCAGAAGACGCCGATGTACTCGTTGATCGGACCGGCCAGCCCAAGCTTGCCTAACAACCACAAAATGCGCGCCGGCGGCAGCTTGTAGGTGTGATCCGTGGAATAATCGAGCGCCGCCGAAAGGTCGGTCTGCGCGGGCAAGGATGGCAGATCCGTGGTCGGCACGGAGACGATCAGGTGATCGAGCAGCAGCGTGCCGCTTTGCACCGTCAGCGTCACCGTATGGAAGCCCGGCGCGACTCGCGGGAAGAGCAACCGGCGCACGGTCACCGCGTCGCCCCCGCCCGCCGTACCGACCGTCGCCGACGCCGCATCCGAATCGAGCACCGCCGTCGTCGTCCCACCGGCGGAGTTCAGTTCCGTGGCGAGCCAGAAATCGTGCGTGTACGCGCTGTTGTAACGGATGGTCACCCGCGCGCCCGACTGCCCCGTTGCGCCCAGTCCCCCGTAGTAGAAGCCGTCCGCAACGCCCCAAGTGCCCTCGAAAAGGCAGGCGCCGTCCGTATTGGCGATCCAGTAACTCTGCGGCCCCGGCGCCTGCAACTGCCGCACCGCGTCCGGCCCGGTCACCGTCCAGTTGTCGAAGGCGGCGTGCCACTCCTGGCTGACGAAATCTTTCGCGTCGGCGAGTCGCGGCGCGAGCGTCAGCCACATCTTGCGGATCTCGGCCGCCTGCGCGCCGAGCGCCGCCGAAAAATCGAAGGTCACCCGCAGCGTCGCCGTCGAGTCGCCGCCACTCAGTTGCAACAACGGTTGCGACGTCTTCAGCGTGTCCGTCTTGTTCACCGCCAGCAGCCGCACGAAGTTGGCGTCGTAGCCGCCCTCCGTGGTCGTGATACTGAGTTGCGTTCCGTTCGCCGTCGCGCTCAACCCGAACGGCGCCTGCACTGCGTCGTAGTCCACGGCGTTGATCTTGGCCGCCAGTTCGCGCGCCACCGTCGAAGCCTGTACGGCGCTGAGTTCCACGGTCCCGTTGTCCGTCGCCGTCACCGTGATCGTGTCACCCGTGTCCTGCCGCGCCGTCAGCGTCACCTGCCCCGCCCCGGAGCCCGCCGCGGCGGCAACGTCCGCGTCGCCACTGCCCGCGTTGACGGCGTTGACGAGATTCTGCACCAGCGTCGCCGCGGTGTCCGTGCCCTGAATCGTATAGCTGTAACTACGCGTCCCGACCGTGATGGTGTAGGTCTTGCCCGGCGTGTCGATGTAGAACTGCAGCGTCGCCTGTGGCGCGCCGGGCACGATGTAGTCGTAATCGACGTTCAGGTACCAGAGCGTCAGGCGGTCCCACGGCTGCAGCGACTGGCCGGCGATCTCAAACGTTCCTTTCGCTGGCGGATCCGGATTGGCCACCACCTGCGCGTAGTCGGCGAGCCGCACCTGCCGCGACGTGCCGTCGTTGAATTCGATATCGAGATACGGCCAGTCGATCGTCGGGAACTTGTTGCAATTCAGTGGCATCAGGTTCTGGTACGTCGCGTCGAATTGCAGTGTCAGTCCCGCGAAGTTCGTATCGGGCAGATATTTCAGCGCCGGGTGATTGAAGAAGTCGTCGGCGTCCCAGAGGACGACCACGGCGAAATCCGCCGGGTCGCGGAACACGCCGGTCACCTCGAAGCCGTCGGGACGCGCATTGTGCATCGCCGCGCCGGCGCCGAGGTGATCGAAACCTCGCAGATACATCGTGCGATCGGGCTGGAGTTTGTTGAGGACGTCAGACATGGGTGGATCTCTCTCCGGAAGGGTGGTCCGGCGCCGCAGCCCGAATGGCCAGCGAACAAACCGGCGCACCGTATCTTCGTGCGAGGTCCAGCCTAGGCACAGGCGCAAGGTCCAGACGTGCGGAGAAATGCCTATCTCCCTGCAATGGAATGGTTTGTTTTGAATCCGGCCCTGTCACCGGCGGAAAGCGAAAGTCCCCCACCGAAGGGATGCGGCCCCGCCTCGCCACGGGCTCACCACGGGAGCCGGGCGCAACGGTCTGCCGCGCTCTTGTGTTATCTGGGCTCGCGTTCGATGTAGCGCGGCGGGGCGAGAAGCCCCGCAATCGGCACGCGCGGCAGATCCGGATAGGCGGGCCTCACGAACTTCGCTTCAGCGGCCATCCGGGCCGACAAGGACCGCAACCTGGTTTTCTGGGCCGTGCGCCACGCTCGCTCTTCCCGGCTCAACTGGACGCTGCGCCTGCGCCGGAATATCCAAATGACCGTGATCGTGGCCAGGAGAGCTACAAATATTGCTGCTGCACTCCAAGAGCTCATACTTCGCTCCTCGGCAAGTTATGCCGCCTTTATAATTCGGATCGAGTGGGGGATACGGAATATTCCGCGGAAGTTCGCAGGCTCAAAAATCGAATCAGCTCGCCACGGCTCCTCCGCCTGGCGCTGTTCAAAACGGCCTTCTCCTCAACGGTATCCCGCCTGATCCCACCCGTTGTATCCAGCGTAGCGCGTTGAATCTCGTGGAAAGCTAGCCGGGCTCGCCGGGCCGGCCGGCCCGCGGCGCCAGTTCGAGGAGAGCGCTCGCGGCGATGCCATGAGCACGCCCGGCGTTTTGAACGCTCGATTTCGTGCGAGCGCAGACGCCTGTCGAACACGCAGGCCGCGCTCCCGGTTTCACGGCCCCCTTGTACACCGCGTCCGGCGTTCCTACACTTTAGTCGCGGTCCGCACCGGACCCGCCAGTCCGGCGCCCGATCGTTTCTGGACCTTCGACCGCCAGAAAGGAGGTTCGGCCATGAATAAGCTCCTCTATGTTCTGATTTTTGTGGGCGCCGTGGCGGTGCTGTACGGCGTCGGCCGCGCGTGGAAACTCAAGCCGGAAACGAAGTACAACCACATCCTGCATACCGGTGAGATTGCGGTCCTCCAAAGCCCGGCCAGCGGCAGCGTTTGGCTCGCAGTGGATAAAAAGGACTGTTACGCGCTCAGCGCGGCCATGTCCGCCGGCGATGCGGCGCGTCTGCAGACTTTCGCCGCGGCGCGATCTGCCTTTGCCGTGCCCGCGGGCGCCTTCGTGAAGGTGCTCGGCCGGACGGACAGCCGCCATCGCGTGCAAGTCACCGACGGCGCGTTCGCAGGCCAGCCGGGGTGGGTGGAGTTCGAGTACCTGCGCCCGCGCCACCCCGGCGAGTTCCAATGAGCCACCGGGCACGGACGGCCCGGGAAGCCGCTACTTCGCCTGCTTGGCCGGCGCGCTCTTGCGATGGCTCTTCGCCGTCCGCTTCGTAGTCTTGCGCTTGTGTGAGCTCTTCGTCGTTTTGTTCTTGGCGGTGTCCGCTGCGCGGACCTTGCCGAAATCGCGAGCGCTCAACGTCTTCGGCGTCCCGGACGGCCCGTTCGACGCGTACGGCCGCGACGTAGACGGCGCCGTCACGGTCCAGGCGCGGGCCGGAGCCTGCGCGAAAACCATCGTTGCCGCCAGCAGGCCCAGTCCTGCCGCCATCGTAATTCTCATCGTTGCTGACCTCCCCTGATGTTGGATCCCACGGCGCACGGCTACTTGTTATGCGTCATGCGGTCGTAGACGAAGCCCGCCGCGCCGCCCGACAGGGCTCCGATGCCGGCGCCCTTTCCGCCTCCGGCCAGTGCACCGATCGCCGCTCCGGCACCCGCGCTGCCGGCCACGATCGCCACCGACTTTTTGGTCGAGCGCCGGTGATGGACCGGCGCGCTCACTCGTGCCGCGGCCGGGGCAGGCGCCGCCACGGGCGCACCCGCCGGCGTCGCGGCCATGTCATTCTGCGGCCCCGCTGGCGGCTCAAGCGCGCCCTCCGGAGCGGGCTGCCCTGCGGGAGCCTGCCCATCGGCCTGGGCATAGCCTACGAGTTTCCCGTGAGAATCGTACAAAGGCCCGGTGTAGCCCGGCACCGACGACGCCGGCGCTCCCTGCTGTTGCGCGGCAGGCTGAGCCTGCGTGTCGTGATGGCGCATCCACGCCGTCCCGGCTCCCAGCAGGACCGCACCACCGACCAGCGCGACGACCGCCATCCGTATGTTCGTGATTCCCATGCGTGCCTCCGCCGATGAGCAAGCAATATGCTTGCCAGACGCGATCGTCCAGCGGCTCAAGCAGATAGGCGCGCCCCGCCGCGCGGAAGCCGGAAAGTTCTACCGCCAGCGGCGCCCGGAACCGGCAGAGTTTTCAGTCACTCCGCCGCGGGCTCCTCCTTCGGCACCTGATGCATCAGAAGCGCGGCCACGATCAGGCAGACGCCGCCCAGCAGGACCACCGACAGGTGGCTGTTGTGCAGGAAATGGCGCATGACCCAGCCAAGCGTCAGCGTCGCCATGATCTCCGGCAGCGTGATGAAGAAGTTGAAAATCCCCATGTAGACACCGGTCTTCGCGGGCGGCACCGAGCCCGAGAGAATCACGTACGGCATCGACACCGTGCTCGCCCAGCAGATGCCTACGCCGGTCATCGAGAGCAACAGCAGCCACGGCTCGTGCACCACGCCGACGCTGAGCAACCCGGCGGCGCCGCACAGCAGGCAAATGGCGTGTGCGCCGCGCTGGCCCGCCGCCCGCGCCAGCACCGGCAGCAGAAACGCCACCAGGAACGCCACCAGCGAGTACATGCCGAAGCAGATGCCGCCCCACTCCACGCCCTGCTGGTAGAGCGGCGACTGCTGATCCGGCGCGCGGAAGACGCTGCGCGCGACGGCGGGCGCGAAGTTGATCCACATGCAGAACAGCCCGAGCCAGGTGGCGAACTGCGCCAGCGCCAGCCGCCGCATGGTCAGCGGCATCTCGCGGATGGAAGCGAAAATCTCGTGCGCGCCGTGCAGCAGGCCGGGGCTGGCGGCGTTCTCGCGCCGGAACGCCTCCAGGTCTTCGGGCGGGTATTCCTTCGTCGTGCAGATGGTCCACAGCACGCAAGTGAAGAACGCCGCCGCGCCGATATAGAACGAGTAGCGCACGCTCAGCGGGATCGCATTGCCGACGCCGCGTTCGATGTGCCACCAGTTGGTCATCATCCACGGCAGGGCGGAGGCGACCACCGCGCCCACGCCGATGAAAAAGCTCTGCATGGCGAAGCCGGCGGTGCGCTGCTCTTCGGGCAGCAGGTCGGCCACGAAGGCGCGGAACGGCTCCATCGAGATGTTGATGGAGGCGTCGAGGATCCACAGCAGCCCCGCCGCCATCCACAGCGCCGATGAATTCGGCATCAGGATCAGCGCCAGCGTGGAGAGAATCGCGCCGGTCAGGAAGTACGGCCGGCGGCGTCCCAGGCGGCCCCACGTGCGGTCGCTCATGTGACCGATGACCGGCTGCACCACCATGCCGGTGAGCGGCGCGGCCAGCCACAGCAGCGGGATCTGGTCGGGCTTCGCCTTCAGGTATTCGTAGATGGCGCTCATGTTGGCCATCTGCAGCCCCCAGCCGAACTGGATGCCGAGGAAGCCGAAGCTCATGTTCCAGATCTGCCAGGGCGCCAGACGAGGCTTCTGCATGGTTGTCTCCAGACTCCTATTGCTGGACATAGATCACGCTCCTTCGCGCCGGCAGTTCCAGCTTCAACCGGCCCTCGCGCACCGTGGCCGCGCCATCGCCGAGCACGCTCTTCAGGGCGGCCTGCGGATTGAGTTTCAGGCCCGTAATGTCGATGTCCAGCCGCGCCGGCTCATTCGCCGTGTTGAAAGCCACAATGAGCGTCGCGCCGAATCCGGCGCGCGCAAACACCCACTGCTTTTCGGCGGCATACAGGTTCGTCATGTGCCCGCTCATCAATGCGGGATACTGCTTGCGCAGCGCCGCCACGCGTTGCAGGTGCTGGAAAACGCCGTTCTCCACGGCCGTCCGCCCGGCTTCGGTGAAGGCGTTGCGCGCGTCGCTCTTCCAACCGCCGGGGAAGTCGCGCCGGTTGTCCGGGTCCTTGCCACCGTTCATGCCGATCTCGTCGCCGTAGTAAACCATCGGCACGCCGCGCAGCGTGAACAGCGCGGTGAAGGCCATTTTGAGGCCGTCCGCCGTCGCGCCCGGCTCGTGCATGAAGCGCTCGACGTCGTGGTTGCCCAGGAACGTGACCAGCATGCCGGCGTCGCGGTACAGGTAATCGTGCGCCAGCACCTTCGGCACGTCGCGTATGTCGCCGTTGCGCGCGAACGCCGAGCGCAAGGCAAAGAAGAGCGGGAAGTCGAAGACCGAGGCGAAGCCCGTGTCGATGCCGTCGTGACCGCGGTGCCCGCCCTGGAAAAACGACGTCAGCGCCGGATCGCCATCGAAGACTTCGCCGACGGCCTTCAACCGCGGGAAGTCGTGCCGCAGCGCGACACTCCAGTCGTGCCAGAAATCGCGCGGCACATAGGGCATGGTGTCCTGGCGTATGGCGTCAATGCCCGTCACGCCGGCCCACCACAGCGCGTTCTGGATCAGGTAACGGCGCGCCTCGGCGTCGCTCTGGTTCATGTCGGGCAGGATGTCGATGAACCAGCCGTCGAGCGTCTCATGGCGCATCGCCGGCGGGGAGTACGGATCCAGCAGCGTCCAGGTCTGCCACGTGTCGGCGACGTGCTTTTCCGGGGTGCCGTGGAACCACGTCGGCGTGGGCGCGTCCGCGGTCCACGGGTGATACGGCCCGACGTGGTTCGCCACCTGGTCTTGAATCACCTTGATGCCGTCGGCCTGCAGCGTGCGGATCGTCTTTTCAAGCAGCGCAAGCGTGCCGAAGTGTTCCTCCACGCCGTAGTAATCGACGGCGCCATAACCGTGATAATCGGCCATCGGCTGGCCGTCGTAACGCTCTTTCTCGTTCAGCCGGTTGTTGTTGTCGTACCACGGCGTCAGCCACACGGCCGTCGCGCCCAGCTCCTTCAGATACCCGGCGTGATCGAGAATGCCCTGCAGGTCACCGCCGTGGTAGTAGCGCGGCTTCGCCCGGTCGTGCAGGCCTTTGGAGACGGCGGGATCGTCGTTGCCCGCGTCGCCGTTGGCGAAACGGTCGGGCATGATCTCGTAAATGAAGTCGCCGGAGTAGAAGCCCTGGCCGCGCGTGGCGCCCGCGGGTTTCGGCAGCAGTTCGAAAGCGACGTCCTGCGTCTGGCCGCCGGCAAAGACAAAGTGCAGCACGTGCCGGCCCGGCGTCGCGGCGGGCGGGATGGTCAGGTCGGCGAAAAGATACGTCCCGCGCGCGCTGACTTCCAGATTGCTTATGGCGAGGGGTTCCGGCGCGGTGATGGATGCACCGGTGAGACCGTGCCCATGCGCCAGCAGGCGAACGGGCGTCCAGGCACTGCCGGTCCACCACGAGGGCGGCTCCAGCCTGTCCACTTTCGATTCCTGCGCGTGCAGCAGCGCCAGCGCGGGAAAGCCCAGGAGTACGCACGCAACAACGTAGCGGCGGAGCACGTTCAGGATTCTACTAGAGACCGGCGCAAATGTTGCCCGCTATGTGCGCGGGCGAGGGCAGGAATGCGCGCGACGATGGATTCGCCGCATGAAGGCGGAATCCGTTTACCGGTGGCCGAGGTACATCAGCCAGGCCAAGCCGAAGATGGTGACCAGGAAGTAGCCGAACGACGTCAGGCCGTAGCGCAGGCGTTCCTTGTCCGTCTTCTTGGTGACCACGCCGAGCACGGCCGAAATGAAGAGCGCCAGCAGCAGGGTCGCTTCGAAATGCGAAAGGGCCATTTTCATTGCTTGCCTCTCCTCAGTCCTTGCGCCCCACCGCGATTTCCCAGGCGTCCACCATAGCCAGGATGTTGAACAGCCCGGCCGCCACCAGGAACTTGGTGCCGTAATCGATCACGTGGCCCGCGACGTCGGCCGATTCGTAACCGAACCACTTCGTCATCAGGAACAGAATGCCGTTGCAGAAGTCGGCCAGGAAGCCGCCGTAGTAGATGATCGCCGTCAGCAGGTCCCCGCCCATCGGCTGGAACATGTAGCCGCGCATCATCAGCCCGAGCGCGAACGTCACAATCACGCAGCCCGAGAGGATCAACCCGCGGTAGGTGCGCTTCAGATAGAAGTGTCCCCCGCCGGGGATCAGCCAGGCCAACAGCACCACCGGCAGCCACTTGGAGACTGACGGCAAAGCAGGATACGGAGTCTCGCTCTGGTCGCTCATTGCGTAATTTCAGGCTAGCACGCGGCGCGCGGCGGTTGAAAAACGGCCGGTGGGGCGGACTTGAGTCCGCACGGGACCTCGGTCCCGCCTGCCGAACGCAAAGTCAGCTTGGCGGGAATGAATTCCCGCGCGGAATGAATTCTGCCCCACCGGCGCGAATCTCTTACCCTATGGAAAGGCCCACCCATGAAACTGCAAGGCATCTTCACGCCGGTTACGACGCCCTTCAACTACGACGGCGAAATCTATGCCGCCAAGGTCGAATACAACGTCACGAAGTGGAACAAGACGGCGCTCGCCGGCTACGCCGTTTGCGGCTCGACGGGCGAGAGCGTGCTGCTGACCGCCGACGAGAAGCTGAAGCTGTTCGAACTGGTAGCGCAGTATGCCGCGCCGGACAAGCTCCTCATCTGCGGCACGGGCGCCGAGAGCGTGCGCGAGACCGTCCGGCTCACCAATCTCGCCGCGGAGATGGGCTACCGGGCAGCGCTCGTCACCACGCCGCACTATTACAAGAACCTGCTGAACAATTCCGCCGCGCAGGCGCTCTATTTCCGCACGGTCGCCGATCAGACGAAGATCCCGCTGATCGTCTACAACATCCCGCAGACGACCGGCGTCGACCTGCCGGCCGCCACGATGGCAGAGTTGAGCGCGCACCCGAACATCGCCGGCATCAAGGAAAGTTCGGGCAACGTCGCGAAGGTGATGCAGATGGTCTCCGACGCCGCGCCGGATTTCCAGGTGCTGGTGGGCTCCGCTCCGGTGCTTGCGCCGTCGCTCGCCGTGGGCGCCTCGGGCGCGGTGCTGGCCTACGCCAACGCAGCCCCGTATTCGACCATCGCCATCTGGGAAGCGCATCGCCAGCGCGAGTACGCCGCCGCGCTCGACTGGCAGCGCCGCATCGCGAACGCCGCGGTCCTGGTGACGACGAAATACGGCATCCCCGGCCTGAAGTACGCTATGGACCTGAACGGCTACTACGGCGGGCCAGTGCGTCTGCCGCTGACGCCGGTCGGGCCAGCCGCGAAGAAAGAGATCGGGGAAGCGTTCAAAGACCTGAAGGGCTGAGGGCTCAGGCAAGCGCCGCGCGCTGCGACAAAGGAGCGGAACGATGAAGAAAGAAACGATCGAGATCAAATTCGATCCGCGCAAGATGCAGCGCGTGCCCGTCGCGCCGCCCGGCCAGGCGCACACGCCGGACAAGGTGAAAGCGGAGCGCATCCGCAAACAGAAGCACAAGAAGAAGCCCGGAGAGGCCGAAAGCTGAGGCTCACCACAGGCCCGGGATCAGCCGGCTCCGCGTGCGCTGCGTGAACTCCGCATAGCCCGGCAGTTCGCGGCGCAGCGTGGCGTCTTCGAGCGCCGTACGCAGCAGGATCACCCCAACGGTGACGGCGACCGGAATCCACGCCCACCGGGACGCCAGCATGAGCGGCGTGCCGATGTTGGTCAGCAACATACCGACATAGCCGGGATGGCGCACAAAGGCGTACGGACCGCCGTCGGCGACGGCGTGGCCGCGCTCGGTCTGGATGCGGACGACGCCCGAAAAGAACCGGTTGGCCGTCATCGCATAGAAGGTGAGCGCGACACCCGCGACGCCGAGCAGATAGCCGCCGGCGACGCTCCACGCCTCGGCCGCGATGCCATTCACGCGGGCATCCGCGCCGGCTGTGAAACACGCGCCCATCGGCCCCAGCAGCACAATCCAAAGCACCAGCGGGATGTCCCAGCGTTTGGTCCCGGCGTGGCGCTGTGTGCGCTCCTCCAGCAAGCCGGGCATGCGCGTTTTCATCAGCCACATAGCGGCCGCGCCGCCGGTGAATGTGAAAGCCACGTAGGCGAGAATCGGCCACAGGTCCATCCTGCGGGCGCCCGCGACATAGCTCCCCCACAAGAGCGGAAGAATCAGGCCGCTCTTCATCACCCGCTTGAGATCCGCGGACATCGGAACTCCTCCCTTGAGAAAAAGGATAGCGTTATCCGATGCCCGCATCCCTAGCTTCCGTCTGTTGGAACTTACAGCGGACGACCGCGCGCGGCTCAGGCGACGCCCATGACCACCGTATGCGGCGCCCGTGGCACGGGGTGCGACGTGATGCCCGTAAAGCCGGCGTTCCCGAACATCGACGCAAGCTCGGAGAACGTATAGGCATCGCCGGCGGCGGTGGTCAGCAGCATGGTCAGGCTGAAAGCGGCTGCCATGGGCGGCGTAACGCGGTCCTCGTTCGGAACGAACTCCAGCGCCGCGACGCGCCCACCGGGCTTCATCGCCGCGCGGACTTTCTTCAACAGCCCTTCGCACGTTGGCGCGTCGAAATGGTGCAGGAAGTTCGTCAGCAATACGACGTCGTACGGCCCCCCGAAGTCAACCTCGAAGGCGCTGCCCGCCAGCAGGTCATAACGGTCTGCGATCCCCGCCTCGTGCGCATTTTCGAGTGCGACCTTGAGCACATTCGCCCAATCGACGGCGACGACCTGCGCGTCGTGATTCTGCTTGGCGATTTCGATGCCGAACAGGCCGTGCCCGGCGGCGATGTCGAGCACGCGTATGGGTCCGTGCAGACCATCCAGAACGATGCGCCCCAGCGGACCGGTCATAGGGGCCATCATCGGCGACATCGAGCGCGCGAACTCGACCCAGATCGGGTGATCCGGCTCCACGGTGCCTGCGCCGCTCAAGCTCGTGCGGCCATCGCGGACGATGCCCGCCATGCCCTGCGCCGACGCCACCAGCTCGGGCTGGCTCAGGAAGTTGACGACCGACGCGACGCAACTCGACGAGCGGGGATCCAGAAACGCCGCGCTGGCAGGTGTGTGGCTGTACACGCCGTCCTCTTTGGCCAGGATTCCGCTGATGACCAAAAAATCGCAAAGGATGCGGATGCCGCGCTCGGATGCGGCCGAGCGCCGGGCCAACTCCGTGGCGGTTGCGGGCGCGTCGCCGATAGCGCGGAACAGGTCCAGTTCGATGGCCGCGCGCAGAGCGGCCGTGCGCTGGTAGGCGTTGAGCGTCTCGAAGACGATGGCGGGCGTCGGGTGATCGCCGCCGGGACTGGCTGCTGGCATGGGGCCTCCTCAGCATCCACTGATGTCTACCAGCCCCGCAAGATTCGAAAACTGAAATTTGGCTGAGCGTTCGAAAGCCTGGGCCGATGAGAATCCTAGCGTCGGGCGGATTGCCAAGAGAGACGCCACGTTTTCGCGGAGGTATGTCATTTGCCGACGGTGTCTCCAATACCGCGATAGGCTTTCCGATCGTTCGCAACATCAATGAACCAAGGCGGGGACGCCGGCTTGACACCCATCATACTGGGCGATAGCCTCCCCGCAGCGAGTTAGCACCATGCGAAATCTACTAGTGTTGTCGTCGCTTCTTGTAGCTGCTCTTTCCCCCGCCGAAGCGCAAGCCCCGTTCGTGCTTCATGACGGTACTCCGGTGCGGATCCGGCTAAACAGAAATCTTTCATCCGCGGATGCGAAGGTTGGCGAGTCGGTCGACTTCGAAGTCCTGGAGGATGTAAAGATCAACGATGTTGTTGTGATTGCGCGCGGCGGTACAGCACTGGCAACCGTGACGGAAGCCGTGCCCAAACGCCGCATGGCACGCGGCGGGAAGCTGAATGTCAATATCGACTCTCTGCGCCTTGTGGACGACGAAAAGGTGGCGCTCCGCGCTGTCAAAGAAACAAGCGGCGGAGGCCATACCGGCGCGATGACAGGGGGCATGGTTGCAACATCCATTGTCTTTTTCCCCGCGGCGCCCTTCTTCCTCTTCATGCATGGGAAGGACATCACCATCCCCAAGGGCACGGAAGTCACGGCCTACGTCGCTGCTGACGTGAAGTTGGATCCCGCCAAATTTGCCCTGAAAACGGCGGCGGTTCCGGCGCCTACCACGAGTGCTCCTGCGGGGGCAGTTCAAAGTGGCAAGCCGATAACAAATGAAGACATCCTGTCGTTGAAAGGCGCTGGTCTCTCAGATGACTTGATCATTGCAAAAATCAAGAGCGCGCCCGCCAACTACAGTTTGGATACGCCGGACATTGTTTCCCTGAAGAAAGCCGGGCTGGCGGATTCAGTCATTCAAGCAATGATTGAAGCCCAGTCGCGACGCAAGTAACCTTACCTGAGATGGAACACCGAGCGGGCGACCGAGAGTGGATGCCCGCTCAGCGTTTCGTTCGCCTACTGCTTTATCACCGTGCCGTCGCGTTTGCGCACGACGCCCCAACCGCCGTTGAGGCCCCGCCCGCCTTCGCCGTAGCCGAACGGGTATTTCTTCGCTTCGGCTTCATTCACTTCAATGCCCCAGCCGGGCGCTTCGTTGGCGTAGTAGTAGCCGTTGCGGATCTCCGGGCAGCCGGGGAAAACTTCCTTAACGCGATCGGGGAACTGGTAGCACTCCTGGATGCCGAAGTTGTAGCTGACCAGATCCAAAGTGATGTTGGCGGCATGACCGAACGGAGAGACGTCGCCGGGGCCGTGCCAGGCGGTCTTCACGCCGAAGAATTCGCCCAGCGTCGCGATCTTGCGGCACGGCGTCAGGCCGCCGGCCTGTGTCACGTGCACGCGGATGTAATCGATCAGCCGCTCGCTGATCAACGGCGTCCATTCGTGCGGCGAGTTGAACAGTTCGCCCATCGCAAGCGGCGTCGCGCACTGCTGGCGGATCAGGCGGAACCATTGGATATCCTCGGGCGAGAGCACGTCCTCCAGATAGAACAGGTGGAAGCGCTCCACATCCTTGGCAAACTGCACGGCCTGCGTCGGCGTGATGCGCTCGTGCACATCGTGCAGGAATTCGATCTCGTCGCCGAACTCCTGGCGCACCGCCTCGAACAGCTTCAGGGCGCGGCGCATATAGGCTTGCGGTTCGAAGACCGGATCGTTGTGGAGCTTTTCCACCTTCACGTCGGAGCGCCCGGCGCCGTAGCCGGCCATACCCGGCACGCCGACCTGGATGCGGATGTTGCGGAAGCCCTTGGCGTGCAGCCGCTTGATGTCCGCGATCACCTCGGGGATCTCGGCGCCGCCCGCGTGCGAGTAGCAGTCCACGGCCTCGCGGCACTTGCCGCCGAGCAGCTCGTAGACGGGCAGGCCGCACTGGCGCCCCTTGATGTCCCATAACGCCTGGTCCACGCCGCTGATGGCGTTGTTCAGCACCGGGCCGTTCTTCCAGTACGACGAGTCGTACATCGCCTGCCAGAGGTCCTCGATGCGGTCGGCGGGCTTACCGATCAGGAAGGGCCGCAGGTACTTCTCCACGGCGGCGACCACCAGGTCCGCGCGCTGCGTGAACGTCCCGCAGCCGTAGCCGTAAAGTCCATCCTGGTCCGTGAGGATCTTCACCACGACCAGACGGGCTCCAGCCGGCGCGGTGGCAATCACCTGTACGTCTTTGATCTTGGGGCTCGGCAGAGCGTGAGCAGCTTTGGCCGCCTTCTCTTCAGCAGCGATCTGGCGCGGGGTCAGCGCTCCGGCAGCCATCAGGGCGAGCAACGATCGTCGATCCATGGGGCTCCTTCCAGCTATGCCCGCGACGGTGGACGGATTCATCCGCCTCTGCTTCGAGCACCGGCGCCAGCAATCATCGGAAAGTCGGCCCTACGCCGAAGCGCGAGGCCGATGGCTGGCCAGCGTTGCTATGAAAACGCAAGCGTACCGGCTCGCGTTTGCCGCGGATTCTCATCATACGCCCGGCACTGGCCGTTTCGAAACGGACACGGAAAATTAGCGGAACGGCCGCCGGGCGTAACGGTTACTGCAACTCGATCGGTTTGCCTTTCGCGGTGGGCAGCGCCACGCCCAGCAAACGGGCGATGGTCGGAGCGATATCGACGTTCGACACCCGGTCGAGCTTCAGGCCCGCCCGCACGCCGCGGCCGCAGGCAATGAAGATTGGATTCATGTCCGGATCGCTGGCGAGATAGCCGTGGCTGCCGTGCTGCTGCGGCACGGCCGTGGTCACCGCTCCGCCCAGCGCCTCGGAAAAGGAATAGCCGTCCTTGGCCGTCAGCAGCAACTGGCCGAATTGCGGATCCTGGTCCGGCCGCGGCAGGCCGAGCGCGGCGTACTCTTCGGTGCCGATGACGCGGCCGACGCCTTCCACGCCCGTGAACGCCTGCTTCACTTTGGGCAACAGCGCCTTCTCCCGCGCCTGATCGATATACACGTAGGCCGAACCGCCTTCGGAAATGACATAGACCTGCTTGTCCAGACCCGCGGCGCGCAGCACGTTTTGCACGTGGATCTCATGTTTGTAGCCCTTGAAGCCGTGATCGGACACGACCAGAAACGTCGTCTGCCCATCCAGACCGGCCTCGTGCACCGCCCGCACAATCTCCTTCACGCAGCTATCGAGAAAGGCGATCGCCGCCAGGCCCGCTTCCGTCTTCGGACCATACTGATGGTGCGTCGAGTCAAGCGACAGCGTGTGGAACAGCAGCAGGTCGGGCTGATGCTGTTTGATCAGATACGCCGCGGCGCGCGTCCAGATCTGATCGTGATAGAGGACGTTGGTCTTCGTGAAGTCCTTCAGCTCGGCTTCCGTGAATGCGCCGTTGGCAATCATCTCGCGCTCCAGCGGCCCGTCGGGCGACGCCCATTCGCGGAACGCCCACGTAATGGTCGGCGCGTTGTTGATAGCCACCCAGTCCACCTGCGCCGTGGTCAATCCAGCCTTGAACGCGGCGTCGTAGACCGTGGGCGCGTGCACCATCTTTTCTTTTTCGAGGTACGGGTCCACCTTCACCGGCGGCCAACCGCCCGTCCGCAGAATCGTCCCGTTGGTGAGCAAGCCGTGCTCATCGGCGCGCACGCCGGTCACCATCGTCGTGTGGTTCGGCCACGTCACGGTCGGATTGATGGCCGTCATCGGCGCGTAAACGCCGTTCTTGATCAGCTCGCGCAACGTGGGCACGGGCAGCTTGGGATCGTTCAGGTCATAAGCCGGAAAACCGTCCAGCGAGATGACGACTACCTTGGAGTGATGCGCCGGCGCCTGAGCGAACGCTCCGCCGGTCAAAAGAAAGAGGCCGAGGAAAACAGAAGTTGAGAGTCGCATAGAGCAAGCTTGATTCTATGCGACGGCGGGAGTCGCTGGCGGCGCCGGACCGGCATCACCCTTGAAACGGAGCCGCGACTGTGAAGGAGCGGTTGCATCGTCCCGTGCCGAGTCTGGTCTGCCGCCGCGATTGGCAGAATGGCCTTTCCGGCGCATGTGCTTCACCGGCGCGCCGGATAAGGAGATTGCTCTGGAGTCCTCAATCTCTTAGGCGCGGAGTTCCACGCGTCAGGGGGACAGACGTTGTATCCGCGAGGCTCCGCCTCTATGATCGGAGTTCGGCGTTGAGGCCCAGCGCTAGTGTTTCTCGCGATCCTCGACCATGCGCTTCAGCGATTCGATCTGCGCGCGGATCTTGCCTTCGCGGCTGACCAGCGTGAGCACGTAGATCACCAGGATCACCCACACGGCGCTCAGTCCGTAGGCGAGGTATTCAAAGTTGCGGGCGGCGGCATCGTTCATGGTGAATATCCTTTCCCGGCGCTACGGCTAAAATGCGTGGACCTCGCGGCGCAGCGCATCGAGCTCGCGCTGGCGGCGCTCCTGTCTCATCCGGACGGCAATCAGCACCACGGCGAACAGCAGCAGCGGCACCCAATTGCCGAAGAGCATCGCGCGGTAATTCGCGTCCATCCTGCCCTGCCCGTAGAGCACCGGCTGCGGATGCTGCGTGCGGAACCATTTGATCGAGAAGAAGACGAACGGCACGACGGTGAAGCTCAGAATCGACATCACCGCGGAGAGGCGCGCGCGCTCGGTCGGCTCCTCCACGGCGCGGCGCAGCACCAGGTATCCGGCGTAGAGCAGCCAGCAGATCAGCATCGACGTCAGGCGCCAGTCCCACGTCCACCAGATGCCCCAGATGATGCGCGCCCAGATCATGCCGGTAACGAGGTTCGCCGCGCCGAAAGCGAGCCCGACCTCGGTCACCGACACCGAGAAGGCGTCGCACTTGAGGTTCTGCGTTGAGAGATAGGCGATACCCGACACGAGCGCCGCGAAGAAGCACGCGAACGCCGTGAAGGCCGCCGGCACGTGGAAGAAGATGATGCGGAAGATCGCGCCCTGGAATTCCTCATCGGGCAACTGCGTCAGCATCGTCCAGATGTTCCGCACCAGCAAGGCCGCGGCGAGCACGCCGAGGCCGATCAGGATTTTCTGTTTCATCGCAAGGCCCTTCCTCCAGGCTCCGATACCACCGCTCCCTCACGGTCGCGGCTCCGTTTCGAGGCTGTCCCCACCTCGAACTCAGCCCACCAGCACCGTGTCAATCAGTGTGACCGCCAGCGCGGTAAAAATCACATCGAAGCCGATCAGCATGCGCACCCAGGCCAGCAGGTCCCCCGTAATGGGCTGCCCCGCGAGCAGCGGCGTGGTGAGCTGCATCGACGCCATCAGGCACGGGATCATGATCGGATACACCAGCATCGGCAGCATCAGTTCCCGCAGCCGCATGTTCACCGTCAGCGCCGAAAATACCGTGCCGACCACGGTCATGCCCCAGGTTCCGAGCAGCAGCACGATCGCCAGCCAGCCCGGCTGGCCGGCCCAATGGACGTTATAAAAGATGCCGAAAATCGGCAGGCAGACGCATTCGATTCCCAACAGCAGCAGGTAATTCGCGATCGCCTTGCCCAAAAACAGCGCCGCGCCGGGGACGGGCGACGAGATGAGCGCGTCGAGGCAGTCATTGTTTAGCTCGCGCGCGAAGCTGCGGTTCAGCACCAGCACGCCCGCGAACGCAAAGACCAGCCACAACAGGCCGCCCGAAATCTCGCGCGTCATATCGGAGGTCGGATCGAAGGCAAAGCTGAACAGCAGCAGGATCACCAGCGCGAACGAAAGCGACGCGTTGACCGCCTCCTTTGTGCGCAGCTCGCTGCGCAGGTCCTTCGCGGCGACCGTGAACATCTGGCGCAGGAACTTCACGACGCCTCTCCGTAGTTGCGGTACAACCAGCCGGTGTCGGCCAGCATCTCCGGCGTGCGCTCGCCCGCGTGCGCCATGCGTCCGCGGTTCAACAGCACGACGTGCGAGGCCAGCTCCATCGCTTCGCGCAACTGGTGCGTCGACATGATGACGGTGCCGCCCTCGTCGAGCGAGTCGCGCAACAGGCTCTGCAGGAGCGCAATGGCGCGGTCGTCGAGCGCCGTGAACGGCTCATCGAGCAGCAGCAGTTTCGGATGATGGAGGAACGCCCGCGCGACGGCCAGCCGCTGCCGCATGCCGCGCGAGAACTCGCGCACCAGGCTGTCTTTGACGCGGTCGAGCGAGGTCCGCTCCAGCCACTCCATCGCTGCCCGATGCGGGTTGTCGAGCGCGTACAGCTCGGCGAAAAGCTTCAGATTTTCGTAAGCGGACAGCTCGTCGTAGACAGCGATGCCATGCCCGATGATGCCCGTAAAAGCGCGCGACGAGCGGTCGTTGTGGTCCTTTTCAAACAGGCGCACACGGCCCTTCGTGGCGCGCGACAGGCCGGCCAGAATCCGCAGCAGCGTGGTCTTGCCGGCGCCGTTGCGGCCGATCAGCGCGACGCATTGGCCCGCCTCGACGTCGAAGCTGATGTCGCGGAGCGCCGGGTAGTCGCCGTAGTATTTCCAGACCGCTTCGACGGCCAGCGCCTTCATGCCTTCCGGCCGCTCCCCGCTCCGCCCTTCAGATACATGGCGGCAAAGCCGAGAGCGAGAATCGCCAGCGACAGCGCGAGCACCTTCAGCATGTTGCGATCATAGCCCGGCGGCGAAATGGATTCGACCTGCGGACCGTCGGAGTCCTGTTGGTCGCCCGCGGCGTTCTGTTGCGCGCGCAGGCTGCCCGTGCCCGTGACGCCCACGTGGAACGACGCCTTCTTCAATTCGTAAATGGACGCGCCCGACTGCGGCTCCTTGCCCACGGACTGCAGATCGTCGCCCGTCGCTTCCATGCCAGCCGGCACCACCAGGCGCGCCGTCACGCCGGATTCGAGAATGCGTCCCGCGAATTCGGCCTGCTGCGGCGCGACGTAGGAGACCTCGAAGCGCGTCTCGCCGGGCTTCACCGGATAATCGATCGCATAGACGCCGGGCTGGCCCGCGGGCGTCAGTTCGCGCTCCAGCGGCAGGCCGCCCGGCGCGGTCACGCTGGTCTTCACGGCGTCCGGCTTGACCCCGGCGGGCAGGAAGAAGCGCGCGGTGCCGCGTTTGGCGTCGTACCAGGTGAGTTGCGACTCGTTCTGGTAGATGATCATCTCCGTCGCGATCAGGTTCTGGCCGTCGCTTTCGAGAAAGACGATGTGCTGCGCGGCCTTCGCGGCATCAAGCGTTGGTTTCACGTCCCAGACGTCAACCTCGACGCCGTTTTTCGGCGCCATCGGCGGCAGATTCTGGCTGTACTGCACGCCCTGCCAGTTGGCCTGGACCAGGAACATGCCCTCGGCGGGAACGTCGAATTTGAAGCTGCCGTCGGCGCCCGTTTCCGCGCGGCCGAGCGGCTTCATCACGCCCTGCTGCAGCGACGTCAAGCGGACGGTCACGCCCGCGGCCGGTTTGCCCGTGGTCTTGTTCACCACCGTGCCGTCGACGGCGGCGAACACGGGCAGCGCGGCGATCAGCATCAGCCCAAGAAGTGGGGCCAGCTTGCGAGCACAGAGCCGCGAACGAAGAGAGCGGTCCCGGCCCGCTGCAACCGCTCCCTCACGGTCGCGGCTCCGTTCCTGAGTTGGAAAAAACGACGGGCGCATCAGGCCTTCACCTCCTGCATCGGCTGGCCGCACTCGCCGCAGAACTTCATCGGTTTGTCGAAGCGCGCTCCGCAATGGGGACACACGAGCGCTTCGTCCTCGGCCACGGCGGCCTTTGCGGGAGCGGGCTTCGCCGGCGCAGGCTGCGCCTTCGCGGCCTTGGCCGGAGCGGGTTTCGCGACCGGCGCGGCCTTCGCGGTTGGAACGGCTGGCGCCCCAGGCGCCGCGGCCGGCAGCGCGTCGATCGCGGCCAGCACCTGCGCCAGTTCCTCCTGCAAGCCGTGCTTCGTTTTTTCGTAGTCCGGATCCGAGAGCTTGCCCAGGCGGTATTCGAATGTCAGGTCGCGCAAGTTCGAGTAGATCGCCGCCTTGCGTTCCTCCAGATACGCCGCTGGATTCGGCGGAGGCCCTTGTTCGATGGAAGACGGGCGAACCCAGAAGACGAGGACCATGATGGCCGCAAACAAGGCGATCGAAGAGGCGAGGAACATTATCTTGTGAGTAACTTCCCGGACATCGGATCTACTTCTGGTTGTCCATGTCGGACAGGTCCTTCTCAATGCGTTCGCGGTAGCGCGCCAGCTCGGGGCTGTCCGGCTCGACCGGCACATCCGCGGACGTTCCGGCCGCCGCGGCAGCCGGACGCTTTGCAAGATAACGCTGCAGGATGAACCAGAGCAAGGCCAGCCCGCCGCCCAGCCCGACAAACGGCATCGCCCAACTGAGCAGGTAGAAGCCCTGCGTTGGCGGCTTGCGCAGGATGACCTTGCCGTACTCCCGCTCGAAGGTCGCCAGGATCTCGTCGTCGCTGACGCCGGCCTCCACCATTTGCAGCAGGCGGGCGCGCAGCGGCTCGGACGAGTGGCAGTTCATCATGTTGCAGCTCGTCACGCTGGAGCCGCAACCGCATTGGCAACTCAGCAGCTCGCCCACCGCGCGCACGCGCGGGTTCTGTAGCGGCACGCTGCCGGTCAGCAGCACGCCCGACAGTAGCGCCGCGAGCGCCAGCTTATTTCGCACTCGTGGCCTGTTTCTCATAGACACCGACCATCTCCGTACGAGCATAGGCCAGTTTGACCTTGCTCGGGACCAGACAGATGAGCGTTCCGAAGAACACCACCCAGAAGCCGAACCAGATGCACGACACCAGCGGATTCACGTAGACCTGGATGATGGCGTGCCCGGCCGCGGTCTCGCTCATGCCCGCGAAATTCAGATACAGATCCTCGTTCATCCGGCGGCGGATGGCGACGATGGAGGTGGGCTGCTGCGACGCCACGTAGACGCGGCGCTCGGGCAGCAGTTCGCCGATCGGCGCGCCGTCCTTGGTCGCCGCCACGGTCGCGCGCTGCCAGGCGTAGTTGTCGTTCGACCCGTCGGTGATTTCCAGAACCTGCAAGGCGTAATGGCCAATCGTGATCCGGTCGCCGACTTTGACCTCCTGCGTCGTGTCCTGATTGAACGCCGCGCCGGTGAAGCCGACGAACATCAGCACGATGCCCATATGCACCAGGTAACCGCCGTAGCGGCGCGTGTTGCGATGCGTCAGCTCGACCGCGGACAGCGCCAGATTGCGGCCCGTCCGCACGGCGATGGCGCGCGCGCCTTTCCAGAATTCCATGACGATCGTGGTGGCCACGAAGGCGCACAGCCCGAGGCTCATCAGCGCGTAGAAATGCCGCATGCCGCCGGCGAGCAGCGCCACAATCGTGATCGCCATCGCCAGAGCCGGCCAGCGGAAAGCTCGCTTCAGGCTCTCCCACGACGAACGCCGCCAGGCGATCAGCGGCCCGACGCCGGTCAGCAGCAGCAGGCACAGCCCGATGGGCACGTTCACCTTGTTGAAGAACGGCGCGCCGACCGTGATTTTCTCGCCCGTCACCATCTCGCTGATGCGCGGGAAAACCGTGCCCCACAGCACCGCGAAGGCGCTGGCGAGCAGCAGCAGATTGTTAAACAGGAAACTCGACTCGCGCGACAGCACGCTCTCGAGTTTCGTCTCGCTCTTCAGGTAATCCATCCGGTTGAGAATCACGAACACCGTCGCGGCGATGCCGATACTCAGGAAGCCGAGGAACCACGTGCCGATCGACGACTCGGCGAAAGCGTGCACGGAGCTGACGAAGCCGGAGCGGGTGAGGAAGGTGCCGAAGATGCAAAGGAAGAACGTGGTGGAGATCAGCACCATGTTCCAGACCTTCATCATGCCCTTCTTCTCCTGCATCATCACCGAGTGCAGGAACGCGGTAGCCGTGATCCAGGGCAGCAGCGAAGCGTTCTCCACCGGGTCCCAACCCCAGTAACCGCCCCAGCCCAGCACGGCGTAGGCCCAGCCCGCGCCAAGGATAATACCGGTGGTCTGGAAGCCCCAGGTGATCAGCGACCAGCGCCGTGTCGTGTGGATCCAGGCGTCGCCCGGCTGCTTCGTGATCAGCGAGCCCATGGCGAACGCGAACGGCACGATGAAGCCGACGTAGCCGAGGTACAGCATCGGCGGATGGATCGCCATCATCCAGTACTGCAACAGCGGATTGAGCCCCTGGCCGTCCTGCACCGCCTGCACGCCCTTGCCCACGGCGAGCACATGGAACGGCGGCTCCACAAAGACGTTGAGAATCAGGAAGAAGATCTGAGTGAATTGCAGGACCGCGACCACCCAGGGCATCATGCCGGGATGCTTCTTGCGGTTCGTCAGCACGACGACCGCCGAATAGCAGCTCAGCAACCAGCTCCACAGCAGCAACGAGCCTTCCTGCCCGCCCCACCAGGCCGCCAACTTGTAGAGCGGCGGCATGGCGCGATTCGACCGCGCCACCACGTAGGCCAGGCGGAAGTCGCTCGTCAGCAGAAAGTAGACAAGGATCGCGCTGGCGGTGGTGACCAGCACAAACACGCCGAGCACGGCGCGCTGTGCGCTCTTCTGCAGGTAGGGGCGCTGCCGTACAGCGCCGACAATCGAGCCGAGGAACGCATAAATCGAAAGGCAAAAAGCAAAGAGGATGGCGAGTGCGCCAAGAACTTCCATGTCTTGCTCCGAGGCGGATCAGTATCGGGCGTTTATGTCGCGGACGGCCGGCTGTTCAGCGGCTTCGGCGCTTTGCCGCCGGGGGCCGCTTCGTACTTGGACGGGCACTTCGCCGCGATCGAATTCGCATGGAACGTGCCATCCGGCTGCATCTTGCCATCCGCCATCGCCTGCGCGTTGTCGCGGAAGGTGTCGGGCAGCGGATCCTTGCCGGTGTAAATCACGTCCAGCAACTGGTTGTGCTCTTTCTCGCAGATAACGAACTTGACCGCGGTGCCGGAACGCTGGATGGAGCCCGGAAGAACATTGCCCGTGACGCGCACGCGCCGTCCGGCTTCGCTGCTGGGCAGCGTCTTCAGCTCGGAGATCGTCTTGTAGTAGGTTTTCGATTCGTTGATCCCGCTGGCAGCCAACCAGCCGAGAATCCCCAAGATGATCGCGATCAGCGCGCCGAATCGCCAGTATTTCTTCATGGCTTCACCTTTGATTCAAGTATAGGCTCGTGCCTTCCAGTATAGCCCTGATCCGCAATCCGCCAGACCACCGGGTATTTCGGACTTTCCCGTTTCATTTCAGGCATTTATTGCGAATCTGCTAGCAATGGGTCCAGAATCCGGCGCCCGTTGCGCCGGCAAAACCCACGCCTTGGTAGATGCGTCGCCGCCGCAGCGCGTGACAACAAGAACGGCCGGCATAAACTCGAATCTCGGGCTTGACAAACGATAGAAATTATCGTTTGATAATAACTATCGATGAGGCTTCCGGACAAGAACACGACCGAGGCGGCGATCCTGAGTTTCCGGGACCGTTGCCGGGCTGCCGGGCTGGCTCTGACGCACCAGCGCGAAATCATTTTTCGTACAGTTTACGAATTAAGCAGCCATCCGACTCCGGAGGCCATCTACGACAAAGTGAGGGCCGAGATCCCCTCGATTTCGCTGGCGACCGTTTACAAGAACGTGAAAACGTTCGTGGACAGCGGCCTGTTGCGCGAGGTGAGTCCGTTGCACGGCTCGCTGCGCGTCGATGCGAATACGGACGATCATCACCATCTGGTGTGTACGGAATGCCGGACGGTGATCGATCTGGAGAACGGCGATCTCGAACCGGTACGCCTGCGGCGGCCGTTACCGCCAGGATTCGTACTACAGCGCTACGCCGTGGAATTCTACGGGCTTTGTCCACGCTGCGCGGCGATAAAAAACAAGTCCTGATAATTCAGAAGGAGTAAGTGATGCTTGGAGTTGGACAGAAATTTCCCGAATTCAATCTGACGTCGGTGGTAAGCGCCGACCCGAAGACGGCCTTCGCGCCGTTTTCCAACAAGGACGTGGCCGGCAAGTGGCTCGTGATTTTCTTCTGGCCTAAGGATTTCACCTTCGTTTGTCCGACTGAAATCGTGGCGTTCGGAAAGTTGAAGAAGGACTTCGCGGATCGCGACGCCGTCGTGGCGGGCGCCAGCATTGATGGCGAGTTCGTCCACCTGGCGTGGCGCCAGAATCATCCCGACCTGAAGACGCTGCCGATCCCGATGCTTTCGGACGGCAAGCGCGAGCTGAGTTCCGCGCTGGGCATTCTGGATCCGCAGGCCGGCGTTTCACAGCGCGCGGTCTACATTGTCGATCCCGAGGGCACGATCAAGTTCGTCATGGTGACCGACCTGAACGTGGGCCGCAACTCGCAGGAAGTGCTGCGCGTGCTCGACGCACTGCAGACCGACGAGATGTGCCCCTGCAACTGGAAAAAGGGCGAAGACACCATCCACGCCTAAGCCCCTCCGGGGCTTTTGTGCCGGGGCCGCCTCGTTGGGCGGCCCCGGATGTGAAAACTCCAGCACGGCCAATGGCGCGGTCCGGCGCATCCGTCCGCCGGGAATTCGGAGGGGGAATTCCCGGCGGCGGCGTCCTCCGCACGCCGTCAGGCAGCGCTGGAACACCGGGCGGGTTCTCCGGAGCCCACCCGTTTTTTCCCTGCAATGGTTCCGGCCAGCCCGCCGCTGGCGCGGTTCTTGGAGTGAGATTCAGCGGATTTTCGTGTCTTTATGTCTCTTCAAACTATTCTCGACAAGCTCCCCGATTTCGCCCGGGATCTGAAGGTAAACCTGCAAAACGTGCTGCGGCAGGAGGAACTGACGCCGCAGCAGACCTGGATGGCGGCCGTCGCCTGCGCGCTGGCAAGCCGCAACAAAGAGCTGACGGACGCGATTCTCGCCGAGGCCGCCAGTCAGGTCTCGCCGGAGGCCGTGAACGCCGGTCAGGTGGCGGGCGCGATCATAGGCATGAACAACGTCTTCTACCGCTTCCGCCATTTCGTTGAGGACAAGCCGGAATACGCGCAAGTGCCGGCGCGGCTGCGCATGCAGACCATCCGCACGCACGGCGGCGACCCGGTCGATTTCGAGCTCGCCTGCCTGGCGGCGTCCACCGTCAAGGGCTGCGAAGCGTGCGTGACCTCGCACGAGCACGTCGTGCGCGAAAAGGGCCTTGACGAGAATCAGGTCGTCGCCGCGGTGCGCATCGCCGCAACCCTCCACGCCGTGGCAACCGTGCTCGACGCGCTCTGACACGCGCGTAACATTCCCCGCTTGAACAAGCGCGGCGCCGGGCGCGGGGTGATATGTTTGAGCCGTGCGTCCCGGCTACGCGTTTCTTGCCGCCCTCTGCCTTGGGCTCACGGCTCCGGCCCAGGAGCCGCCGCCGCCCTCCTTCGGCACCACGGTCGTCATTCCATCGGGCCTGAAAGGGCTGGTCTACAAGCTCCCGCACAACACGAACCGCCTGCCGGACTTCGAGCGTTTGAAGAAACCGGCGGGCGCGATCTACACCTCCGAGCTGAACGTTCCGGCGCAGGATTTCCGGCAGGGCTTCCCCGGCGTGACCGACCGTTTCGAGTGGTTCGCGATCGATTACACGGGCCGGTTCTGGATCGAGAAGCCCGGTCTGTATTCCTTCGTCCTGACCTCCGACGACGGCGCATGCCTGTACATTGACGATCAGTTGATCGCCGATAACGACGGCGAGCACGCGCCGCTCGACCGGCGTTGCAGCATCCGTCTGCGGCGCGGCATCCATCGCATCCGGGTTTCTTACTTCCAGGGGCCGCGCTTCCAGGTGGCGCTGGTGCTGCGCGTCGCCGGCCCAGGCGAAGAGCTGCGCGTCTTCAGCACGGAAGAGTTCAAGCCGCCGCCGAATCCCGAGTCGTGGCCCGAGGAAGAGCGTGGCGAGAAGTAATGGGCATCCGGTGTGCGCTAGATGAAGCTGGTCAGGTCGCGGCGGCCATCGACGACACGGACAATTTCCACTTCCTCAAGCGGCCCGTCGTCGGTGTCCGGGTGGGTTTCGTAAAGGATGAGATATGGCCGTTCGACCAGCAGGCGGGTCGAGGGCCGTATCTCGGGGCGGCGTGGACCGAGGCGCGGTTGTCGCGACAGCAAGGCGGCGTGGGCCTCAATCGTGGTGTAAAAACGCTCCGCCGCGCTGGGGTTGTCGAGGCCGATTGTCAGGTAGATATCCAAAAGGTCCGCGCGGGCCTGCGGCGTCCATAGAACCGCGGCTTTCATTTCCCGGCGGTTCCCGTGGCGCGTTTCAGGCGTTTCCGGGCTTCTTTGCGGAGTTCGCCAAAGCCGAGCGGAGCGGCCGGCCCGCTGGCCTTGCCGCTATCCCAGGCCTCACGCAGATGCTGGATGTCTTCCTGCCGCATCTTGCGTTTGAACTGCCAATCCCGAATCGCCTCGCGCACAATTTCACTCGTGGTGGCGTATTCCCCGGCCTCAACGGCAGCCTTAAGGGCGAGGAGTTGCTCGCTGGTCAAAGCGACACTGACTTTTTGGATCTCGGGCATGGCGCCTCCTACGGCCCTATGGTAGCAAATAATACTACTAAGTAGGAGCGGCCGTATCTACGCCTTGTCCGGCTTCATGACAGCGATGAAATCCAGATTGCGGTATAGCTGCTTGAAGTCCAGGCCGCAGCCGATCACGAAACGGTCCGGGATCTCGAAGCAACAGTAGTCGACCTGCAACGGCACGATGCGGCGCGGCGTGCGGTCGAGCATGGTGCACAGCGCGATCGAGTTCGGCCCGCGCCCGGCAAGCGTCTGCAGCAAGTAACGTGCGGTGAAGCCGGTGTCGACGATGTCCTCCACAAGCAAGACGTCTTCGCCCTCGATCGACTCGTCCAGATCTTTCGCGATGCGCACCACGCCGGTCGAGCTGCCCTCGCCCGAGAAATGTGAAATCGCCAGGAAATCGACCTTCACCGGGATGGTCAGCTCGCGCGCCAGCGCGGTCAGGAAAAAGACCGAGCCCTTCAACACGCCGATCAGCTTGAGGTTGCCGTTGCGGTAGTGCGCCGAGATTTCGGCCGCAACTTCCTTCAGCCGCTGGTCGATCTGCTCCCGCGTGAGCAGAACCCTCTCGATCATCGGGAGAGCGGGAGTCTTCATACTCAGTTGCCTACTCCGGAAAGTCCGTACTTCAAAACCAGATCCTGTAGATCCTTCAGATAAAACACCTGGATGTTGACTCCAGGATAAATCTCGCGCAGCAGGCGGATCTTGCGGTTTTTCTTCGTGACCAGCGACTGCTTCATCGTGGTCAGCTCGATGTAGGTGTCGGACTCGGGCAGGTAGAAATCGGGCGTGAACGCCTCCAGCACGCGGCCCTCGGCGTCCCAGGCGATGGGGAAACTCTTCGGCTCGTACTCCCAGGCAATGCGGTAAAAATCGAGCAAATTGGCGAAAATCTGCTCGCTGGGATGGTAAAACTGGGCCTTTTTCAAAGCCGCGTGGCCCTTCGGTTTCATGCCGTAGCGCGCGAGTTGCAGGCGCAGTTGGAACTGGCGCTGCGCTTCGGCGGCGGGCGCCAGCAAACCGAAACTGTCGAGCGCGCGGGCGTGCGCCGCCGCTTCGATCATCTCGGCCATCGGCTCGCCGTCGAAGCTGCCGGCGTTGAGCACCAGATCGAAGCTGTCCGGCGCGGGATTCGCGCGGCGGAAACGCAGCCGCCGCAGTTGGCGCGCATCGCGCTCCCGCATCTTGAGCTGATGTCTGGCGGCCGGGCGTTCCAGATGATCGTCGAGCATGACGTTACCGGTGCGGCGGTTGGGATGCGCGACCACACGCACGCGCAGCAATGCGGGAAAACCCTCGAAGAGCAGCTCCGCGCCATCGACGCCGATCACGAGATTCGATTGCGTGGCAAGCCGCACCAGCACGGAAGCCGCCATCGCCGGCCAGGCCTTATCGGGCCACGGTGTTTCGCCCGGCTCGCCGAACTCTTCCGCGAGCAAAGCGTCGAGACGGGCCGCGCTCAGGTGTTCGTAATTCAGCCGTTGCGCCGCCAGGCGGGCGACTTCGCCGGTGCGGCAGCCCGGTTCTCCGGAAACAGTCACAATCGCCATTCAATACCCTGCCCCGCCCGGGCCGTGGGAGCCGGGACCAGCTCTTGTCGAGCCCGGATCCGCACCGCTCCACGGTCATGATAGCGTAGAGGCGGCAACCTCAATCATGCTCTCAAGACGATCGTTTCTCCAAACATTTTCGACCGCCGCCGTTGTGGCTCCAGCATGGGGCGCGGGCGGCAGCGTGCAGTGCGACGTCGCGGTAATCGGCGGCGGGACCGGCGGCTGCGGAGCGGCGCTCGGCGCGCTGCGCAACGGCATGCACGTCGTGATGACGGAGGAAACGGCGTGGATCGGCGGACAGTTGACGGCCCAGGCCGTGCCGCCCGACGAGAATCAGTGGATTGAAACCCACGGCGCGACGCGCGCCTACCTCGACTTTCGCGAGGCCGTGCGCCAATACTATCGCGACCATCTGCAACTGACGGCGGAGGCGCGCGCGGACGCGCATCTGAATCCCGGCGGCGGCAGCGTGTCGCGGCTGACGCACCAGCCCAAGGTCTCGCTCGCCGTGTTGCAGGCGATGCTCGCGCCGTACGTGAGCGACGGACGGCTGAAAATTCTGCTGCATCACAAGCCCATCGCGGCCGACGTGAACGGCGACCATGTGCGCGCCGTGCGCGTACGCAACCTGAAGACCGGCGCGGCGCTGACCATCGAGGCGGCGTATTTCCTGGACGCGACCGAGTTGGGCGATCTGCTGCCGCTGACCAAGACGGAATTCGTCACCGGCTCCGAGTCGCGGAAGCAAACCGGCGAGCTGCATGCGCAGGACGTGGCGCGGCCGGACAACCAGCAGTCCTTCACCGTCTGCTTCGCGATGGGGTACGACAAAGACAAAGACCACACGATTGCGAAGCCCGCGGAATACGCCTTCTGGCGCGACTACGTGCCGCAGTTGAAACCCGCGTGGGCGGGCAAGCTGCTGAGCTGGTCGATGACCGATCCCATCTCGCTGAAGCCGCGCAAGGTGGCTTTCGATCCATACGCGGATTTCGAAAAGGATGACGTCGAGAACCTGTGGATCTATCGCCGTATCGTGCGCGGCAAGAGCCATCAGCCAGGCTTTGTGCACGAAGATGCAACGATCGTGAACTGGCCGCAGAACGATTACTGGCTTGGCAACCTCTACGGCGGCACGCCGGCGGAGGCGTCTCGCAACCTGCGGCGCGCCCGCCAGCTCAGCCTGTCGCTGCTCTATTGGATGCAGACCGAGGCGCCGCGCCCGGACGGCAAACAGGGTTGGCGCGGGTTGCACTTGCGGCCCGATCTGACCGGCGCCGCCGACGGGCTCGCCATGTACCCGTACATCCGCGAGTCGCGCCGCATTCAGGCCGAGTTCACCGTGCTGGAACAGCACGTGGGCCTCGACGCGCGCCAGAAGTTGACCGGCCAGCCGGCGGACCAGATCCAGGCCGAACGCTTCGACGACTCGGTCGGCGTGGGCAGCTACCGCATCGACCTGCACCCGACCACGGGCGGCGACAACTACACGGACGTCGCCTCGCTGCCTTTCCAGATCCCGCTCGGCGCATTGATCCCCAAGCGCATGGAAAACCTGCTGCCCGCGGCGAAGAACCTCGGCGTCACGCACATCACGAACGGCTGCTACCGGCTGCACCCGGTGGAGTGGAACATCGGCGAGAGCGCGGGCGCGCTCGCGGCGCACTGCATCGCGCAGAAGCTCACGCCGCGGCAGGTGCGCAATACCGCAAAGCTGCTGCGCGACTTCCAGACCAAGCTGACGGCGCAAGGCGTCGAGTTGGAGTGGCCGAAAGCGTAACGGCATCCAGCTATCCTGGGTTGATATGCAGTTCAACGCGGCGGTCGTTGCGGGCGCGACGGGGATGATCGGCAACTATCTGGTCAACCTCCTGCTCGAAGACGCGTTCTATGACGTCATCATCACGCTGACGCGGCGGACGCTCGGCATCGAGCACCCGAAGGTCCAGCAGCGCATCGTCGATTTCGACACGCTGCAGGCGGCCGATCTTGAGGACGCAACGCACCTGTTCTGCTGCCTCGGCACGACGATGAAAACGGCGGGCAGCTGCGAGGCTTTCCGGCGCGTGGATTACGAATACTGCGAGCGGTTCGCGCGGCTGGGACGCGAGGCCGGCGCGCGGCGGCTGATGCTGATTTCGAGCGCCGGCGCGGACCCGCGTTCGTCGAACTTCTACTTGAAGACGAAGGGCGAGACCGAGCAGGCCGTTGCGGGACTCGGCTTCGAGGCGCTGCACATCTTCCGGCCGGGCGTGCTGCTGGGACGGCGCGAGGAGAAGCGGCTCGGAGAAGGGCTCGCGATACGTCTGTCGCTCGGCTTCGAATTTCTGCTGCGCGGGCCGCTCACGAAGTACCGCCCCATGCCGGCCGGCGTACTGAGTGCGGCCATGGCAGCGGCGGGCGAGCGGGGCGAGACGGGCACGCACATCGATCACTATCCGGAGATCGTGCGGCTGGCAGGATTCTCGCGCTGAGAAGCCCCACCCGTACAGCGCATTGCCGAAGAGAGAAGCGTGCGTTTCAGAGCGGCAAACGGTAAATGTTTTCCGTTCTGCGAATTTCTCATCTTTCGAATCAGCAAGTTACGGACGCCGGCGGTAAAGGCTTACCGTTTCGGCATAAAGAAGCAATCGCCTTTCGGCACTGAGCGCAGGCTCCGGCGTGCTTGGATCCGAGACGAGATTGCGGGGAGAATGACGAGTTGCCGGCGGGCTCTGGAGAGCCCGCGCGGACCTGGAGGTCCGCCCTACCAGACGCAAAAAGACCCTCCGGCAGTGCGGGCTACCGGAGGGTTTTCTTAAGGCGAACAGAACTTGCTTGCGCCGGGCCGCGGTTACTTGGCCTCGGCGTCCCAGTTTACACCGTGCATGTCGCCGGTCGCGGCGAACTGGCGGTGCATGGCGAAAGCGAGCGACAACGACTGCGGCACGTGCGCCTGCTTGGTCATGTGCAGATAGTGGCGCAGGTCGTCCTTGAAGTCCGGATGCGCGCAGTTTTCGATGATCAGCTCGGCGCGCTCGTACGGGTCCTTGCCGCGCAGGTCGGCGATGCCCTGCTCCGTGATGACGACCGAGACCGAGTGCTCGCTGTGGTCAATGTGACTGGCGAGCGGGACGATGGTCGAAATCTTGCCGCCCTTGGCGGTGGAGGCGCAACTGAAGATGGACATGTAAGCGGCGCGCGTGAAGTCTCCCGAGCCGCCGATGCCGTTCATGAGCTTCTGCCCCATGACATGCGTCGAATTGACGTTGCCGCCAAGGTCGAACTCGATGGCGGTGTTCATCGAGATGATGCCTAAGCGCCGCACGATTTCGGGGTTGTTCGAGAGCTCCTGCGGGCGCAGCACGATGTGCTTCTTGAAGAACTCGATGTTGTCCGCGATGTGCTTCATCGCCTCCGGGCTGACCGTCAGCGAGCAGGTGGAAGCGAACTTGCACCGGCCGCTTTCAATCAACGGCACGACGGAGTTCTGGAGCACTTCGGTGTACATCTCGAACGGCGGCACGCTGGTGTCGCGGCCGAGGCCGGCGAGCACGGAGTTGGCCACGTCGCCGACGCCCGATTGCAGCGGCAGGAACGACTTCGGGATGCGGCCGGCGCGCAGTTCGGAAGAGAGGAACTCGGCCACGTTCTGCCCGATCTTCTCGGTGATCGGCGTGGGCTGGGAGAACTCCTTGGTCTCCTCCTCCTCGTTGGTGTAGACGATGCCGACGATCTTGGCTGGATCGACTACCGCGATCGGCGAGCCGATGCGGTCGGAGGCGTGGTAGATCGGGATCTCCTGGCGGTACGGCGGATCGGCCGGCTCGTACAAGTCATGCAGGCCGAGCAGCGTCGGCGGATGGTTCGAGTTGAGCTCGATGATGATCTTCTCGGCTTCGCGCAGGTACGTGGGCGCCGCGCCGACGCCGCTGGTCAGCACGATGCCGCCGCCGGCGGTGATGTCGCAGGCTTCCGCGATCGCCCAGTTCACCTTGCCCATGAAGCCGTAGCGCACAAGCTGCGGCAGCACGGAGAGGTGCATGTCGACGAAGTGGATCTTGCCCGCGTTGATGGCCGCGCGGAGCGTCGAGTTGGACTGGTACGGGGTGCGGAAGCTGATGGCGTCGGCTTCGGCGAGGGCGCCGTCGATCGATTTGCCGGTGGAAGCGCCGCTCAGCACGCCGACCTTGAATTCGCGGCCGGCGGCATGTTCGGCCTTGGCGCGCTCGGCCAGCGCGCGCGGCACGGCTTTCGGGGTTCCCGCGGGCGTGAAGCCGCTGAATCCGATCGTTTCGCCGTTATGAATGAGTGCGGCCGCTTCCTCGGCGGTCATGGTGGGGTAAGGCAATGACATAAGAACTCGCTATTCCTGTCCCGCGGGATCGGCGGGGACCTCTGGTTTGGTACGGAAAATGGTCAGCAACTCGCGCGCGGCGCTGTAGGAGGTCGCATGCGAGGCGCGGACGGCATTTTCCAAAACGGGGAGCCGGCTCTGCACGCCGGGGTGCTTGTAGAATTCGGCTTCGAGGCCGGATGAGATCAGCTCGTGCATCCAATTCAACGCCTGCTGGCGGCGGCGGCGCAGGAACCAGCCGTTGGCCTGCATCTTGTCGCCGTGCTGGCGGACAAGGTCCCAGATCTGTTCGATCCCGTCGCCGTTCAACGCGGAGCAGGTGACCACGTGCGGCGTCCAGCCGTCGAGGCTCGGCGGAAAGAGATGGAGCGCGGAAGCGTATTCGACGCGCGCCCGCTCGGCCCGCAGCCGGTTGTCGCCGTCGGCCTTGTTGATCGCCATGGCGTCGACCATCTCCAGAATGCCGCGCTTGATGCCCTGCAACTCGTCGCCCGCGCCGGAGATCATCAGCAGCAGGAAAAAGTCGGTCATCGAGCGCACGGCCGTTTCCGACTGGCCCACGCCAACCGTTTCGACCAGAATGTTGCGATAGCCCGCGGCCTCGCACAGCACGATGGTCTCGCGCGTGCGCCGCGCCACGCCGCCCAGATGGCCGCGCGACGGAGAGGGCCGGATGTAGGCGTGATCCTCCACCGACAGGCGCTCCATGCGCGTCTTGTCGCCGAGGATGCTGCCGCCCGAGACCGGGCTCGACGGATCGACGCTCAGCACCGCGACCTTCTCGCCCAGGTCGCGCACAATGTGCAGCCCGAGGGCGTCGATAAAGGTGCTCTTGCCTGCGCCGGGCACACCGGTGATGCCGACGCGCAGCGAATCGCCGGAGTCGGGCAGCACGCCCTGCAGGATCTCCGCGGCGAGTTCCTCGTCGGCTTCCAGTTCGCTTTCAATAATGGTGATGGCCCGCGCCAGGATGGAACGGTCGCCGCTCAGCACGCCGTCGATATAAGCCTCGGGAGAAAGGCGGCGGCGGCGCGGCGAGGGCCGGGTGGGTATGTATGTGTTGCCGCTTGCTTCCATGATCCCTCTGGCGCCCGCGGCGGACGCAATCGCGGCGCCGGCGGACACCTCTGGTTTCTACGACCGTCGAAATGAATTCCCGTGCGAGCCGTTACGCCCGCACGGGAATGGAGTTTACGTTACCGCTGCGGATCGAACTACATCCGCGCGGCGGCCGAATTGCCAGTCAACAGTGCCTGCAACACGCGCTGCGCGCATTGCGGAATAATCGATCCAGGACCATAGATTCCGGCCGCGCCGGCGGCATACAGTTCGTCGTAGTCCTGCGGCGGAATCACGCCGCCAACCACCACGAGGATGTCCCCGCGTCCGGCCTTCTTCAACTCGTCGATCACCGCGGGCACCAGCGTCTTGTGACCGGCCGCCAGCGTGGAAACGCCGAGCACATCGACATCGTTTTCCACGGCCATGCGGGCCAGTTCCTTCGGCGTCTGGAACAGCGGGCCGACGTCGACATCGAAGCCTTCATCGGCAAACGCGGTAGCAATGACCTTGGCGCCGCGGTCGTGCCCGTCCTGGCCCATTTTGCCAACCAGGATACGCGGCCGGCGGCCTTCGCGCTTGGCGAACTCGTCGGCCATCTTGCGCGCCTTCTGGAACTCCGGATCGCCTTCGCTTTCGGCGGAGTAGACACCGGCGATGGTGCGGTTCACGGCTTGGTACCTCCCGAATACCTTTTCGAGAGCAGACGAAATTTCACCGAGCGTGGCGCGCAACCGGGCGGCATTGACGGCCAGTTCCAGCAGGTTGCCTTCGCCGGTCTCGGCGCAGCGGTGCAGCGCGTCGAGCGCGTGCTCGACGGCGGCCTTGTCGCGCGTGCTCTTGATCTGGTTGAGACGCGCCAACTGGCTTTCGCGGACCGCCTGGTTATCGACCATGCGAACCTCGACCGGCTCGTCCTCGGCGTACTGATACTTATTGACGCCGACGATGACTTCCTTGCCGGAGTCGATGCGCGCCTGGCGCCGTGCGGCAGCCTCTTCGATGCGCATCTTCGGCAGGCCGGTCTCGATGGCCTTGGTCATGCCGCCCAGGTCTTCCACTTCCTGGATCAGCTCCCAAGCCTTGTCCATCAACTCCTTGGTCAGCGACTCGACGTAGTAGCTGCCGGCCCAGGGATCGACCACCTTGCAGATGCCGGTCTCTTCCTGGAGGTAGATCTGCGTGTCGCGGGCGATGCGCGCGGAGAAGTCGGTCGGCAGAGCGATCGCTTCGTCGAGCGCGTTGGTGTGCAGCGACTGCGTGTGGCCCATGGCCGCCGCGCTCGCTTCCACGCACGTGCGGACCACGTTGTTGTAAACGTCCTGCGCCGTCAGGCTCCAGCCGGAGGTCTGGCAGTGGGTGCGCAGCGCCATCGACTTGACGTTCTGCGGCCCGAGCGACTTCACGATCTTGGCCCAGAGCACGCGCGCGGCGCGCATCTTGGCAATCTCCATGAAGGGGTTCATGCCGATGCCCCAGAAGAAGGACAGGCGCGGGGCAAAATCGTCGACGTGCAGGCCGGCTTTGATGCCAGTGCGCAGGTATTCCAAACCGTCGGCCAGCGTGTAGGCCAGCTCGATATCCGCCGTCGCTCCCGCTTCCTGCATGTGGTAGCCGGAAATCGAGATGCAATTGAACTTCGGCATGTTCGCCGAGCAATAGCGGAAAATGTCGCCGATGATGTGCATCGACGGCGTCGGCGGATAGATGTACGTGTTGCGGACCATGAACTCTTTCAGAATGTCGTTCTGAATGGTTCCGCTGAGCTTCTGGGTGGGAACGCCCTGCTCTTCGGCCGCAACAATGTAGAAGGCCATGATGGGGAGCACGGCTCCGTTCATGGTCATGGAAACCGACATCTGGTCGAGCGGGATCTTGTCGAAGAGGATCTTCATGTCCTCCACCGAGTCGATCGCCACGCCCGCCTTGCCGACGTCGCCCGTCACGCGCTCGTGATCGGAGTCGTAGCCGCGATGGGTCGCCAGATCGAAGGCCACCGAAAGGCCCTTCTGGCCGGCCGCGAGGTTGCGGCGGTAGAAGGCGTTGGACTCTTCCGCCGTGGAGAAGCCGGCGTACTGCCGAATGGTCCAGGGCCGCATCACGTACATCGTCGAATACGGTCCGCGCAGGAACGGCGGGATGCCGGCGGCGTAGTCGAGATGCTGCATGCCGGCGAGATCCGCGGCGGTGTAGTACGGCTTGACGGGGATGTTTTCGTTGGTCAGCCAGTTCTTGCCAGCGGGCTGAGCAGCCGGAGCTTTGGCGGCCGGCTTGAATTCGATCTGCGAAAAATCAGGTTTCTTGCTCATCGCCGCTTATGCCTCCAGCCCCAAGCGATTCTGCAACGCGGGCAGCAGCTCGGCCGCCGGCGCGAAGATGTGGACGAAGTCAGCGACGCCCAACTGCCGCAGCGCCTCGATCTGGTCTTTCGGATTGCCGGCGACGACCACCGGCACCTTCACCTGCGGGCAGACATCCTTGGCGAAGTCCAGGTACTCGGGGTCGCTGGAGCACAGCACGATCAGATCGGCGCCCACCCCGGCGAAATCGGGACCCTCGACGATGTCGAAGCCCGCGCAGCCGATGTAGTTGCGCGTGAACTGCGCCCGCGCCATGCGCATCTTCAGGTCGCCGCGCGTGAGCAGCAGAACCTTCGGACGGTGGCCGGTCTTGGCCACGTGGCGTTCCGTGCGCTGGCGGATCTGCTCGAACGGCTCGGCCAGGCGGCCCGCCGGTTCCAGCGATTCGCCGGCCGGCAGATGCTCGCCGACGTTCGGGAAGTTATTCACGCCGACTAGGGTGCGCCGGCGCTGGCCGACGGACTTGATCTTTGCGGCGTGCGAAGCTTTCAGCGCGGCGTCGATGGTTCCGGCGGCCTTGGCCTTGGCATAACCGCCCTCGGCTTCGACCTTCTGGAACAGCTTCCAGGCCTCTTCGGCCAGCGCGCGCGTCAGCGACTCGATGTAGTAGCTCCCGCCGGCCGGGTCGGCCACTTTGTCGAGATGCGCTTCCTCGCGGATCACGAGCTGCACGTTGTGCGCCAGCCGCTCGGGGAAGTGGAAGCTCCGCACGGTGAGCGCGTCGCAACCGCCGACGACGGCCGAAAGCGCTTCGGTGGTGGAGCGCAGCAGGTTGGTCCAGGGATCGTAGATGCTCTTGTTCTCGAGCGCCGTGACAGCCTGGATGTTAGCCAGCGCCGCCTTGTCGCTCTTGGGCGCGAAGGCTTCCACGGCCTGCGCCCACAGCAGGCGCGCCGCGCGGAACTTGGCGATCTCGAAGAAGTAGTTGGAGCCGACGCCGAAGACGAACTTCACGGCCGGAGCCGCTTCGTCCACGCTCTTGCCCGCGTCCACCGCGGCGGCGAGCTTGTCGACCGCCTCGGCCAGCGCGTAGCCCAGCTCTTCGACCGCCGTGGCGCCCGCTTCATGGAGCAGGTCGCCGCGAATCGCGCCCGCAGGAATCTCGTTCAGGCCCTTTTCGACCCAGCCCGCGCCCTTGCCGCGCGTGAAGGGGTACTGCGCCGGAGCGAGGTCGGTCTCGCTCTTCAATGCGGCGATGTCTTCCCGGCGGTAGTAGGGCTTGACCTTGATGCCTTCTTCGGTGCGCCAGACGAGCTTCTTCTCGTAATCGGCGCCTTTGAGGTCCTTCTGAATGACAGCTTCCCAATCCGCGGTCGATACGGGCGGGAAGTCGGCCAGATCCAGCTTCGAATGCTCAGGCATGCGCCTGGCCCTCCTGCACCACTTCGATCAGGTAGCTGAGATCCTTCGGATGGACGAAGAAGACCTGCGTGCCGCGGGAACCCGGACCGGGCTCCTGGGTCATGTGGAAGCCCTTCGCCTTCATGAACTCGTAAGCCTTCTGAATGTCCTTCACGCGGAAGGCCAGATGGGCGAAGCCGCCGCGGCCGCCGTTGCGCTCGATGATCTTGGCGATCGGCGATTCGGGGGTCAGAGGCTCGGTGATCTGGATCAGGTTGTTGCTGGCGCCGACGCGCATCAGCACTTCGCGCACCTGGTGCTTGCCGTACACTTCTTCGCGATGCAGCTCGGTGAAGCCCAACAGCTTGTACTTCTCCACGGTCGCATCCAGTTCGCCAGGCTTCACGGCCACGGCGAAGTGATCGATAAACTCGAATCCGGCGGACGTCAATTCTTCGACCATATCTCGCTCCTAAACGCTCCTGCCCTTACTCAAACTCGACAAGAACTTCGCCGCTCTGGACGCTGTCGCCGTTCTTGACATTGATTTTGGAGATCTTGCCGGCCACCGGCGCGGTGATATTGGTCTCCATCTTCATCGCTTCCAGCACGAGCAGCGTGTCGCCGGGCTGGATCGCCTGGCCCACCTGGGCGGCGACCTTCACGACGATGCCGTTGATCGGGCTGCGGCAGACCTTGCTCTCATCCACGTTCTCGCTGCCAACGGCCTTGGCGGGCGCGGTCGGCGGCGCGGGCGCGGGGACGCGGACGACGCCCGGCTGCATGATGTAGCCAGACGGCGGAAGCTGCTCCGGCTCGGGCTCGGAGGCTTCCACTTCTACTTCGTAGACTTTGCTGTCGAGGGTAATCTTCAGTTTCACGGCTGGCTCCTATGCCTCATGCTCATGCGGAATATTCAATTGGTGCGACGCCTGGATAAAGACGCGTCCCTGCTGCGCCCACGCGCCGGTCCGGTGCAACCGGATGGCGCGAATGTGCGGACGCTTGCCGAGGAACGCGGCAACGGCGGCGGAGAGCACGAGCAGCACTTCCTCGCTGATCCCCTCTGCCTCTTCCACCGGGGCGGCCTTGGCGGTTTCCGCCGCGGCGGCTTCCACCACAGGGCCGGCGGCCGGCGTCACGGCCGCGGCGGGCGTTTCAGCGCCGGCGGCTTCCAGTTTCTCGAGGCGCGCGCGTAGTTCGGCCACTTGCGCGCCGAGCGCGTCGAGAGCCTGCTGGAGGCTCTCGTCGCTGGCGGCGTTTTTTGATTTCTTCTCTGGCATTGGTATCTCCCTGATCGTTCCCGAGGACAGCGTCCCCTTAGAGTGGGATCAAACCATGCTTCTTCGACGGGCGCAGTTCGCGCTTCGTGATGAGGTATTCGAGCGACTGCGCGATGTACTTGCGCGTCATCGACGGGTCGATGACGTCGTCCACCAGACGGCGTCCCGCGGCGACGGTCGGGTTAGCGAACGCTTCGCGGTATTGCTCGATCATCTCGGCGCGCTTGGCTTTCTTATCCTCGGCGGCTTCGATTTCCTTGCGGAAGACGATACCCGCCGCGCCCTCGGCGCCCATGACCGCGATTTCAGCGGTCGGCCAGGCGTAGCTGCGGTCCGCGCCCAGGTCCTTGCAGCACATGGCGATGTAAGCGCCGCCGTAAGCCTTGCGCAGAATGACGGTGACTTTGGGAACCGTCGCGGCGGAATACGCAAACAGCATCTTGGCGCCGTGGCGGATGATGCCGCCGTATTCCTGCTCGACGCCGGGCAGGAAGCCAGGCACGTCGACGAAGGTCACCAGCGGGATATTGAACGCGTTGCAGAAGCGGATGAAACGCGAAGCCTTGTCCGAAGAATCGATGTCGAGCACGCCGGCCTTCACCGCCGGGTTGTTGGCGATGATGCCGACCGAACGGCCGCAGATGCGGGCGAAGCCAATCACGATGTTGGCGGCGTAGCCGGCCTGCACTTCGAGGAAGTCGGCCTTGTCGACGACGCGCAGCACGATCTCGCGGACGTCGTAGCCCATCTTGGGATCGACCGGAACGATGCCGTCCAGCGAGTTGTCGGGGTCGCAGTTGTAGTCGCCCGGAACGTAGGGCGGATCTTCCAGATTATTGGAGGGCAGGAAGCTGAGCAGCTTCTTGCAGATCAACGCCGCGTGCTTGTCATCCTCGGCGATGAAGTGGATAACGCCCGAATGCGTCATGTGCGCTTCAGGACCGCCCAGAGCGTCGGCCGTGACGTTCTCGCCCGTCACCTGCTTGATCACCTGGGGACCGGTGATGAAGAGCTGCGCCTTGCGGGTCTGGATGATGAAGTCGGTCAGCGCCGGGCTGTAAGCCGCGCCGCCCGCGCACGGTCCGCAGATCAGTGAAACCTGCGGCACCGCGCCGGAAAGCTGCACGTTCGAGAAGAAGACCTTGCCGTAACCGGAAAGGGCATCGATGCCTTCCTGCACGCGCGCCCCGCCCGAATCGTTGATGAAGACGAACGGGCTGCCCGTCTTCAACGACTGCTGCATGGCGTCCGACACCTTGGTCGAATGCAATTCGCCGGCCGAGCCGCCGAGCACGGTGAAGTCCTGGCTGGCGACGTGTACCAGACGGCCGCCGATGGAGGCAGCGCCGGTCACCACGCCGTCGGCGGGCGTCACTTTGCCGTCCATGCCGAACATCGTGGCGCGGTGCTGGGCAAAGAGACCGGTTTCGAGGAAACTGTCGGGATCCACCAGTTCGTCGATGCGTTCGCGGGCCGTCATCTTGCCCGACGCGCGCTGTTTTGCTAACTTATCGGCGCCGCCGCCGAGGATCAATTCAGCGCGCTTTTTGCGCAACTGTTCGATTCTTTGCTCCATCGAGAGAGACATCGTTTATCAAGCCTTTTCTTTCGTCGATTCTTCCCTGCCGGACTCCGCGCCTCGGCGGGTCCGGCCGCTACCTTGGAGGGGCAAAAGTCACAGTATCCGGAGCCGCCGGCCTTAAGCCGGCGACACCGTAACCTTGTGCTCTTTGCCGTTGAATTTCACGTCGTAGGTGACCGGGGTCAGCACGGGGCCGGAACCGGCGTCAGCCTTCTTGTCGCCACTGGCAGGCGCGGCAACGGCCTTGGCCGGGTCTTTCCCGAGGTTCTTCGGCCCGTCCGGGCGGCTCACAAAGAACTTCGGCGCCACCTGCGGGAACATCGCGTAAGTCAGAACGTCTTCGTCGCTTCCGTCGCAGCCCTTCAGGGCCAGGGCCTGGGCGCGAAGGTCGTCCCATTCGGGCTTCAGCAGATCGGCCGGACGGCAGTGAATCGGCTCCTTCTTGGACTGCTTGGCGGCCAGCTCGGCGACCTGCTGATTGCGGGTCCCCAGGCAGGTGCCGTAATAGCCGAGCATCAGGTCGGCGAATTCGCCTGTCAGAACCTTGTAGCGGCCCATCATCACGTTGAACACGGCCTGCGTGCCAACAATCTGGCTCGACGGCGTGACCAGCGGCGGGTAACCGGCGTCCTTGCGGACCGACGGGACCTCAGCCAGCACTTCGTTCAGCTTGTCGGCCGCGCCCTGCTGCTTCAGTTGGTTCTCCATGTTGGAGATCATGCCGCCAGGGATCTGGCTGTCGAAAATCGCGGTCTCGGCGCCGGTGAACTTGGAGAGGAACTGCGCGTAGCGCGGGCGGATCTTCGCAAAGTGCGTCTTGATCTTGCGCAGGCGGTTCTTGTCGAGCTTGGCCTCGTAGCCCGTGCCTTCCAGCAATTCAACCAGGCTCTCGGTCGGGTTGTGGCCGGAGCCGAGGCTCATGGAGCTGATGGCGGTATCGACGCAGTCGGCGCCGGCTTCGATCGCCTTCATCAGGCTGACCATCGTGACGCCCGTGGTGGAGTGCGTGTGGATGTGCACGCGGGTCTCTTCGCCGCAGGCCTGTTTGATGGCTTTGACGATGTCGTAAGCCGGCTGCGGCTTCAGCAGCGCCGCCATGTCCTTGATGCAGATGGACTGGCAACCCAGCTCAACAAGCTGCTCGGCGAGCTCGACGTAACCCGTCACCGTGTGCAGCGGGCTGACCGTGTAGCAAATCGTGCCCTGCGCGTGTTTGCCGGCCCGCAGGACCGCCTTGATAGCGCGGCGGACATTGCGCGGATCGTTCAACGCGTCGAAGACGCGGAACACATCCATGCCGTTCTCGGCCGCTTTCTCGACGAAGCGGTCGACCACACCATCTTCATAGTGCCGGTAACCAAGGAGGTTCTGGCCGCGGAGCAACATCTGCAGGCGGGAGTTGGGCAACAGCTTGCGGAACGTCCGAAGGCGCTCCCACGGGTCTTCATTCAAGAAGCGGATGCAGGAGTCGAACGTTGCGCCGCCCCAGCACTCGACGGACCAATAGCCGGCCTTATCGATGTCCTCACAAGCCGGGACCATGTCCTCCATGGCCATCCGGGTCGCCATCAGGCTTTGATGCGCGTCCCGCAGGGCGAGTTCGGTAACGCCAATTGTCTTGGACATGTATGATTCCCTTCGGAAGTCCGGCCCCCGGAAGGATGAATCTTGACAAGACCCGGGAACCTTCAGAATCAGATTAGCACATCTGAATCTTTTCGTTGAGATTCTCGACAGTACAATGTAGTATTCGAACTTATATTTCTCTGCCCCGATTGCGCTTTCAAATCTTCCGTTCAAACCACTTAACATCTGTCATACATATCTATAAGTCTTTGACGTTCAGTAACTTCAGGGCCAGTACAAACAAAACCGCCCCATACTGTACGCAAAGCTGAGGCTACGCGGGCCTGACGCCGTGTCCCGCCCGGGACGCCCCTGCACCCCGCTCGGACGGGGGGAAGCAGGCTCTCGGACAGTGCGCTGTATACCCCATTTGGGTGATTCGCAGACCACTCCGGCGAGTCACGGTTTGCCCCCCCCGCTGACGGCATACGCACCGCCCGCCATCGCCGGTCTCCGCGGCAGCCGCGTAAGAATTTCAAAAAAATCCTGGATCCTTCGCCCTGGTTCTTCGTATTGTTCCTATAGAAACCCTATACAGAAACCCTATAGCGACCGCCGGATGGTCCTGGGGGAAGGAATAAGACGGAATGGCTGAGAACAAAACCGACCTGCTGCGGGGAACGCTGGACCTGCTGATCCTCAAGGTCCTCACGCTGGAGCCGATGCACGGCTTGGGCATCTCGCGGCGTCTGGAACAAATCACCGGCGGAGTGTTTCAGGTGCAGGCCGGGACGCTATTTCCCGCGCTGCACCGGCTTGAGCAGAAAGGCCATATCCAGGGCGCGTGGCGCGACTCGGCGAACAACCGCAAGGCCAAGTATTATGCGCTGACGCCCGCGGGTCTGAAACAGCTCGGCGAAGAGCGCCAGAACTGGACGCAGGTCGCCTCGGCGATCGAAGCGGTATTGGGGACGTTGTGAGGAGGAAGACATGCCGGTCACACACTTCATCCACGGCTGGTACGACATGCTGTTCCACAAAGGCCGGATGCAGCGCCAGCTCGCCGATGAGTTGCAGAGCTACGAAGACCTGCTGACAGAGGAGAAGACCGGGCGCGGCGTTGCGCCCGGGCAGGCCCGGCGGGATGCGCGGCTGGAGATCGGCGCGCGCGCCGTGGTGGAGGAAAACGTCCATCGGGCGTGGCTGGGCAGCGCCTTTGACAACCTGGCGCAGGACGTGCGCTTCGCGCTGCGAACCCTGGCGCATCATCCGGGGTTCACCGCCGTGGCGGCGTTGGTGCTGGCGCTGGGCATCGGCTCGGCGACGGCCCTGTTCACCACGGTGAACCGGGCGCTGCTGCGTCCGATTCCCTTCGCCGCCCCGGACCGGCTGGTAGCGGGTGAGAAGTTGCTCAATGGCGCACCCAGCGGGCCGGTCTCGGCGCCGGACTATTACGACTACCAGACGCAGTGCCGCTCGTTCGAGAATCTGGCCGGGCTGATGAACGTCGCCGTGCCGGGCGCGCTCACGGGCGGGCCCGAACCGGAACTGGTGCGCGCCGGACTGATCACCTGGGATCTGTTCCGCACGTTGCAGGTCAGCCCGGCGGCCGGTCGCGACTTCGCGGCAGAAGACGCCAAGGGGCATGGTATGACGCGGGCGATCGTGAGCTATCCGCTGGCCCTGCGCCTGTTCGGCGGCGCGCAGCGGGCCGTGGGCCGCATGGTGCACGGCAACGGCCAGGCCTTCGAGATTGTCGGCGTGATGCCGCGCGAGTTTCACTTCCTGATCGACGCCGATCTGTGGATCGTGCTGGGACGCGACTCGGGCGATGCGCGCGATCAGCACAACTACACGCTGATCGGCCGTTTGAAGCCGGGCGTGACGCTGCGGCAGGCGCAGTTGGAAGTGGACGGCCTGTCGCGGGCCCTGCAGCAACAGTACCCGCGCACGAACGCCGGCAAGACGCTGCAATTGACCGGCCTGCACGCCTTCATGGTGAGCGGCGTGCGCACGAATCTGTTGTTGCTGATGGCCGCCAGCGTGCTGGTGCTGCTGATCGCCTGCGGCAACGTCGCCGGCCTGCTGCTGGCGCGCGGCCAGAGCCGCGTTCCGGAGTTGGCCATGCGCACCGCGCTGGGCGCGCCGCGGGGGCGGCTGATGCGGCAACTGCTCACGGAGAGCGTGATTCTGACGCTCTTCGCCGGCGCCCTGGGCATCGGCGTGGCCTACGCGTTGCAGCTTTTGCTGCTGCGTCTGCTGCCGCTCGGCCAGGTGCAGCACGACGGCGCGCTGCTGGATGGCGTCGCGCTGCTGTTCTCGCTCGGGGCGTCCATCGCGACGGGCCTGCTGGTGGGGGTCTTCCCCGCTCTGCGCGTGACGGCCATGAACCTGGGGCAGCGCTTGAAGACGGGCGTGCGCAGCTCTGAAGAGGCCGGGAGCACGCGCTGGCGCAACGGTCTGGTAGTGCTGCAGGTGGCGGTATCGGCGGTGCTGCTGATCGGCTCGGCGACGCTGATCCATGAGCTGACCCGGCTCCTTACGGCCGACCCGGGCTTCGCGCCGGACCACGTGCTGACGGGCCGGATCCAGATCCAGCCGGGCGCGAACGCCACACTGGCGCAACGCAGCGCGCTGTTCGCTTCCGTACTCCAGGACGTGCAGGCCCAGCCCGGCATCGTGCGCGCCAGTCTGCTCAACCTGCTGCCGATTGAAGAGCCCTTCAATGACTGGGAAATCTGGTCCGCCAACCAGCCGCGGCCCGTGCTCAAAGATGCCGTAGCGCCCTTCGCGCGCTGGGTCTCGCCGGGCTACTTCGCCACCATGCGGATTCCTCTGCTGCGCGGCCGGGACATTGCGCCAGCGGATATCGATGGGCGCCAGGCGGTCATCATTCTGAGCAGGACGGCCGCACAGAGGCTCTTCCCCGGCCAAGACCCGCTCGGCCGGATGGTCCGTACCGGCTGGAGCGAGCGGGACTACGAGGTCGTCGGCGTCGCGGCCGATACGCGCCTGACCGCGCTCGGTGACGCGCCGTCCATGGCGTTCTACCTTTCGGCCGCCCAGGCTGGCGGGCCGGAAATGCGCCTGATCGTGCGCACCAGCGGCGACCCGGAGCGCATGATCGGTCCGCTGCGGCGCGTGCTGAAGCGCAACGACGGCAGCGTCATCTTTACAGACCCGGTCAGCATGGAGTCGATTCTGAATAAGTCGCTGGCTGGCTCGCGGACGACGGTGCTGGCAGCGAGCGTCTTCTCCGGCGTCGCCCTGGTGCTGACCCTGGTCGGACTGTACGGCGTGCTGGCCTACTACGTCACAACACGCCGCAACGAGATTGCGATTCGCATGGCCTTGGGCGCGACGCGCGGCAACGTGCTCGGCATGATCCTCGGCCGCGGCATGGTGATGGTCGTGGTTGGTCTGGCGCTGGGCGCGGCGGGCGCGTATCCGGAGATGTCGCTGATCCGCGGGATGCTGTCGGGCGCCGAATCGCTCAACGTCTCAACGTGCCTCGGCGCCGCACTCGTGCTCTGTGGAGCTTCGGCGCTCGCCTGCCTGTTGCCGGCGTGGCGCGCGACGCGCGGCGGCGTGCTGGACGCCCTGCGCAGCGAGTGAAGGCTCTCCAATGCCCACCCGCGTTGAGCAATGTCGCGCAGTGTTCAGCCGCAGAAAGTGGGGCGGCTCTCCAGAGCCGCGCGGGGCCTCCAGGCCCCGTCCATGTTGAGCTAACTTTTACGGAGCGCGGCTTGTGCCCGCCCGTCGCGCCTATTCCGCGCTGGCCAATTGCACAATCGCGCCTTCGTCAGTGGCCAGCCAGAAGGTGCCGTTGGCGCATTCCGAAAACGTCGCGGAATTGCCCACGGCGCGGTAGTCGACTTTCATCTCAAACCACGCCGCGCTGTCCGGCGACCACAATATGCGCAGCTTGCCCGGCACCGGCGAGTTGCGCAACCGGCCCGCCGGCTGTGTCGCCGCGGCCAGCAGACTGCCATCGTTGAACACGAGCATGTCGTGGATGACCAGTTCCTTACGCCGCAGCACCGGCGCGCTCTTGCCCGTCCGGAGGTCGATCACATATAACTCCGCCGGCCAGGGGAACGACTCGCGGTACTGGAAGATCACCGCCGCGCGCGACGGCCCCATGCGCACGCGCCGTACGGTCCCGAAGGCCGAGGAGACCTGGCCATTCCAGCTCTTACCGCCGTCGTGCGTCTGATAGTAGATCGCCGTTCCGGGAATGTCCCTGCGTTTCAGGGCGCGATCGGGCGTCATCCAGTCCGGCAGTGTGCCGCCTTCCGGAGGAACGGCCGTCGAATCCCCGACCAGCATTCCGGTCCCGGAGGACAGCATGGCCGCGGACCGCAGATACGTCTGCGGCGATTTGATGCCCAGGCTCTCCGACTCCAGAACCGCGGTCCACGTCCGCCCGCCGTCGCCCGTGCGATAGAAGACTTTGCCGAACCCGAAAGCGAAGCCCGTCTCCGGGCTGGCGAACCAAAGTTGCGTGATGCCCTCGGACGGCGCCGGGAGCTTCTCCCACTTCAGCCCGGCATCGTGGGTCACGTAGATCTTCCGGTTGGCCACATACCATGCCGTCACGGAGTCGAGGACGAAGATGCCTTGCGGGTTCTTTTCGCACTTCTGCTGGGTCCACGTCTTGCCGCCGTCGCGCGTGATCAGCAGACGGGCCTTCACGTCGCCGGACGACTCGTCCTCGATCAGCGTGGTGGCCAGTCCGAACGGCGGCGTCGGCATGGCGAAATCCTGCAACTGGCAGCGCTTGCCCAGTTCATCGAACTGGTAGCGCACCTGCCAGCGCATGCCCTGGTATGGGCCGGAGGTGAGCGGCGGCACCGGCCCCTTGGGCATGTCGGGGCCGAGCAGTTCTTCGAGCGAAGGGCTCTTGGATGCTTCCCGCGGCGGCGCGGGACTCTGTTTCGGTTTTTCAAGCGCGGGCGCGGCCGGCGGCTGGCCGAATCCGGCCAGTGGCGCCGCGGCCAGCGCCAGCAGATCGCGGCGGCGCAGCGCGCTCATTGCCACGCTCCGTTGCCGTCTTCCGGTTTGCTGCCCGAAAGGACGCCGCGCCGCACCAGGTCCACGTGATTGGCCTCCTCGACGGTGGTCGGCGAGAGACGCGCCAGAACGATCAGGCAGCCCGTCTGCTCGCCGACCGTCGTGATCAGTTCCATCTCCGCGCCGGAGTGGCGGTGCGGCTCGCGGTGCTGCACGTTGATGACGCCGATGACGCGATTGCGCGCGATGACCGGCACCGAGAGAAACGCTTCGAAGGTGTCTTCGGGCAGGCCGGTGAAAGCTTTGAACCGGGCGTCGTGAAAGGCTTCGGCGGGGATGGCGAGCATCTTGCGCTCGCGCGCCACCCAACCCGTCAGGCCCTCCTCCAACCGCAGGCGGACGCGCCCGATCTCGAGCGGATGCGGCGTCGAAGACGCGCACAGAACCAGCTCGTCGCCTTCGATCAGATACAACAGGCAGGAATCGCAACTGGTGAACTCGGTCACCAGCCGGACCACCTCCTGCAACGTCGCCGGAAGGCTCAAGTCCCGGACCATCAGGCGGCTGATCCGCTGGTAGACGCCGAGTTGCTGCTCCATGCGTTCCAGGCGGGTTTCGAGGTCTTTGACGCGGCTCACGCTTACATTATCCTCCGGTCTCCCACGTTTCCTGGGAAGCGGGGTCTCGCGCGTCCGGCGTAACTGCTACAGTTTATCTAAGAATGAATCGGTGACAGCCGCCCATCTCCGGCGGATGAAGCCCGCTGGAGCGGCGGAATAAGATCCTTAGCTCGGAGCAAGCTGAATATGGCTTATTGGAACAAGAAGCGAGACGAAGATATGCCGCTACGCCCGGAGCCGGCGCCCGCGCCGCTGACGAACGCGCAGCGGGAGGCAATTCCAACCTCAACCTATCCCGCCCGGCGTCCGGAGGAACTGATGACGCGCAGCGCCGCACTGATTGGCAAGAGTATCGTGCTGACGGGTAAGGTCAGCGGCCGGGAAGATTTGATCGTGGACGGCCGGATTGAAGGCGACATCGACCTGCCGGAGAGCTGTCTGACGGTTGGCGCCGGCGGGCACATTCAAGGCTCCATCCGCGCGCGCGAAGTCATTATCTACGGCGCGGTTCACGGCAACATGGACGCGGTGGAAAAGGTCCAGATCCGGCGCAACGCGCGCGTCATCGGCGACATGCGCACCGCCCGGCCGGTGATCGAAGAAGACGCCTATTTCAAGGGCAACATCGAGACGGTCCGCGCCGAGACGCCCAAAGCGCCGGCCCAGCGTACTCAGGCCCAGGCCGCTGAGGCGCCGCAACAGCCCACGCTTCCGAACGTCACCCCATCCGCGGGAGAAACTCGCCGAGGATGAACCCGACACCGTTGCACGCCCCGGCCGGCCAGCCGGCAGCGGGGGTCGCGCCCGACGCTCGCAAGAGCCACGGCCTGCAGGCGCTTGTGTCCTCGATGGAGGCCAAGCAGAACCTGTACGTCCTGGACTTCGGCGGTCCGGTGCAGGACAACATCAACTTCATTACCGGCGCGGGTCACAAGCTATACGTTGATGACCTGCTCGCATCCTACGACTACTTCTTCTCGCCGAAGGAGCAGGCGGAACGCAACTTCGGCTCCGGCCGGGTGGAAGCGTTCATCGAGTCGGCGCTGTCGTTCGAAGATCACGTTGCCGACCTGGTCCTGATCTGGGACCGGCTGCAGTATCTTCCTCCGCCCATCGCGGAGGCGATCGTCGAGCGCGTCCGCCGCATGCTCGCGCCCGACGCGCTGCTGCTCACGCTCTTCCGTACCGACACGAGCGGCGCCGATCACGTGCCCTACACTTGCAGGATCGTGGACAGCCAGACGCTGCTGCTCAACGAGCGCATGCGTCAGCGCCCGATGGAGACTTTCAATCCGCGGACGATTCACAAGCTGTTCCAGAGTTACGGCGAAGTGCGCTTTTTCGTGAGCCGCGAGAGCTTGCAGGAAGTGTTGATCCGGCGTTGAACCGCCGCTCACGAATTAGCAACGCAGACGGCAATTGTTGTTCACCGGTTCTGGGCTAGACTGAGAGCAACTTGTCTCGTTCGGACTGCCGATGGCAACAGTAAACGGACCACAGATCAGCAAGGAGACGGCCCCGCCCCGCGCGGCGCATATCGCGGCGACGCTGTTTGCGTTGTCGCTCAGCGTGTGGCTGCTGCGGGTCGGACGGTCGTTCTTCATTACGCTGATTTGCGCCGTGCTGGTGGCCTTTATCCTCGACCCGCTGGTGCAGCTCTTCATGCGGCTCCGCCTGCGGCGCGGGATGGCCAGCTTCCTGGCCTGCTCGCTGATGCTCGGCACGCTGTATCTGGCGGCGCTGGGCGCCTGGACGCAAGTCATCGGATTCTGGGCCGACATGCCGAATTACAGCCGGCGCATTTCGGAACTGGTCGATGCGGCGTCGCTCCAGGTGGAGCAGATCCAGCACTCGCTCGAAGAGGCGCTGGTCCCCCCACGCCTGCGGCAGGCCCCAGCGCCGGAACCGCCGGCGAAGCAGCGAACCACGCGCAACAAGAAGACGGCTCCGCCCGCCGCGCCGGCCCCCGGGACTTCGCAAAATCCGGTGCAGGAAGTGCGCATCCGCCAGGAGCCCACCGATCTGGTGAATTTCGCCTGGGATTCTTTTGCGAAGTTTTCCGATGTGCTGCTGCTCGCTTCCTTCGTGCCGTTTCTCGTCTATTTCTTCCTGAGTTGGCAGGATCACCTGACGCGCGCGCTGCTCAACCTGGCGGGGGGCAAGCGGCGGGAGATCCTGAGCCGCAGCCTGCAAGGCATTGCCGACGTCACGCGCGCCTATGTCGTTGGCAACTTCCTGCTGGGCGTCGTCATGGCCGCTGTCAGTTCGGTGTTCTTCTACTTCGTGCGCGTGCCGTATTGGGAAGTGGTGGGACCGCTCAGCGCCTTCCTCAGCCTGATCCCGTACCTCGGTCTGCCGCTGGCGATGGTGCCGCCACTGGCCGCCGCGCTGCCGGTTTATGCGAACTGGGGACCGTACCTCGTTGTGGCCGTCGGCGTCGCCGTGCTGCACCTGGTCAGTCTGAATCTCATGTACCCCAAGCTGGTCGGCTCGCGCGTCCACCTGAACCCGCTGGTAGTGACGCTCGCGCTGATGGTCTGGTACATCCTGTGGGGCGGCGCGGGACTGATTCTGGCGATCCCCATCACTGCTGGCATGAAGGCCGTCTTCGACAGCGTGCCGCATCTGCGCGGCTACGGCCGCCTGCTCGGCGACTGAACCGGATCCCAACCTCGAGACGGAGCCGTGACCGTGAGGGAGCGGTGGCATCTCAGTTGGTTGTTATTTCCTTGCGGCGAGCCGCTCTTTTCATTCGCCACTCCGTGCCGGAGCGAAGCGCGTCCGCCCGGCGGGATACCGCCCAAGCCGTTTGCCGCAAATCGGAAAAACAGGCGGATGCGGTTCGGGCGGCGAGCCGCATCCGCCCCCGGCGAAAATGAACGAAGCTGTGCGCCGGGTACTCTGCAAACTCGGTCGGTTATCCGTCAGCGCCGCGGGCCGCCAGCGCCGAAGCCGCCGCGCATTCCGCCCGGACCTTCCATCCCGCGCGGGTTCAGCGCCTTGTACTTGGTCTGCTGCGCCGCAGTCAGCAGGGCGTAAAACGCGGCGTCCGCGGTCGCCTGCGCTTCGACGCGCTGCTGCGTAAGGTTGCCGATGGTCTGAGCGTCGGTTGCGATGGCGCTCGCATTATTCGCCTCAATGTCCGCCGCCAGCGTCTTGTGCGCCGTCTGCAGGCTGCTTTGCAGCGGCTGCAGGGCGGTGAACTCGGTCGTGAAAATCGTTGTGGCCGACGTCTGCTGCGCCGCGGTCAGATCGAGCACCGCGGTCAGGCGGGTCACCCTGTGCGCCGCCAACTGCGCCGGTGTCAGGGTTCTGCCAACGCCGGCCGTCTGGCCCAGCGCCGTGCAAACCGCCAGAGCCGCAAGAGCCACCACTCGTGCGCTTCCCCAATGCTTCATTGTGTTGCGTTCACTCCTTCGCTTTGAAATAGAGTCTCGTGCCGAATGGACCGCTTGCCGGTCCGCCCCTCTAGACGGATGTTTCGCGCCACAGGTTGACACCTTCCACCCGCCAGACGCGCGGTGCGCGCCCCCCGTAAAGCAAAACCGGCGGCAGCCCGAAGGCCGCCGCCGGTTTCTTCCGTTGGTGGGAGTGCGGTTAGAACAACAACTTCAGCGAGAGTTGCATGACCCTCGGGAAGTTGTTCTGGAACGGAGCGATGGTGCCGAAGCCGGACCACGATCCGTTGGCTTGTTTGACCGGCGCGCCGTCATAAGGATTGGTGTCGGCGCCGCCGAACAACACGCTATTGGTGATGTTGAACGCATCGGCGCGGAACTGCAGCCCGATGCCTTCACGGATCGGGAAATTGCGCTGCAACGACACGTCGAGGTTGGGAACCTGCGGCTGGCGGACGGTGCTCATGCGGTTGGGGAGAACCCCGAGACCGTAGGAGGGAATCTGCTGCCAGCAGCTCAGGGGGCCTGCCGCGCCGCAGTTATAGAGCCATTGGCTGATGCTGGAGCCGCCATCGGGCGTCCAGCTATGGCCGGAGGTGTAGTAGAAGCCGCCGGGGAGACCTTGCGGGAACCCGGTTTCGACCGTCAGGACGTTGCTCAGAACCCAGTGGCTGGCCACCTGCGAAAGCACGCGCTGCGCCGTGGAGTTCTGGTTGCCCTTGAACGACGGCAGGTCATACACGCCGCTGAGCGTGAAGACGTGCGTACGGTCATACGGCGAGATCTGGTGGAGCATCTCGGTGTCCTGGTACGGCCAGCCGTTGATGTAGCCGGTGGTCTGCATCGTCTTCGAGTACGTATAAGCCGCACGGAAACTGACGCCATGCGAGAGACGCTTGGTCAGCAGGATTTCCATGGCCAGGTACTGCGACTTGCCGAGCGGATCGTCGTAGCTGCCGAGCGGTCCGGGGAACAGCGACCACGGCACCGTCAGGTAGACGGCCGGGATGGTCGGGTTCGAGCCGAGATAGCTGCTGGTCGGAATGCCCGGCACGCCGTAGTACGGGTTCGGGACGTTCGAGTTGAACAGGTTCGGATTGGCCTGCGCCTTCTGCTGCATGTCCTTGGTCCAGGTGCCGTTCAGCCAGATGCTGCCCTGCGCGCCGGAGTAAGCCGTCGTGCGCAAACGGTTGCTGAAGTTGCCCGTGAAACGGGCATCCAGGGTCATGCTCTGCGGCAGTTCGCGCTGCACGCCCAAAGAGACTTCCTGGGAGCGCGGGATGCGCCGGCCCGGGAAGTCGAACGAAGCGCCATTGCCAACGCCGGTGTACATCCCGCCGGCCGCGCCGAGCGGCGTCACGTAACCGTTCGGGAACGGGTTGCCGCTGGCAAAGTTGTTGTTCGGCGTCAGGTTGTTGTTGTTGGAAGCGACGTACGGCGTCGACTGGCTGTAGCCAACGGTCGAGCCGCCTTCGAGGCCAACCGAATACATGATGCCGTAACCGCCGCGGATGACGGTCTTCGGATCCAATTGGAAGGCAAAGCCGAAGCGCGGTCCGAGGTTGGTGTAGTCCGTGTTGTAGGCCGCATCGGGCTGGCCGTTGTGACCCGCGAACAGGACGCCGCCATAGACGGTCTTGAGCGAGTTCGGGTCGATGATGCCCGTAGCCGCAAGCGTCGGGGAGGCAGCCGCCAGATTGGTCTGGTAGACCGAGTCGTTCGTGATGGGGTTCACGCACGTGAAGCACAGGCCACGGTTCAGGCCGAGGCCGCGCAGGCCGTACTGCACGTCATAGCGCAGGCCGACGTTAACGGTCAGCCGTCTCGTCACGTGCCAGTTGTCCTGGGCGTAGAGCGCCATGGTCGGGAAGTGCGTCCACTGCGAGGCGTTGTAGTCCACGCCGCCGCCGTCGGGATAGCCGAGCAGCAGGTCGGCGAGCACCATGCCGTCGTCGACGCCGCCGATGGTGCCGCGCTGATACGGGTTCGCCTGGGTGAACTGCGTACCGAAGTTGAAGTAGCCGTTCGGCCGGCCCACGGCCTGCGGCGTGCCCCACTGGTAGTAGCCCACTTCACCGCCGAAGTGCACCGTGTGCTGGCCGGCGGTCTTCGTGAAATCGACGTCCAGAATGGAGCTGTTGTATACGTCCGCGCCGTAGTTGTTGCCAACCGTTTGCGGATAGATCTCGTTGTAGTTGATCTCCGGCAGCAGGTTGCGCGAGCTGGTCGGAATCTTCGGCATGTTCAGGCCGATCGATTCGGGGGTGACGGTCGAGCTGAGGTCGCCGTTCGGATTGCGGTCCTGAAAACGGGAGAACGTCATCTTGACGTCCACCAGGAAGGTCGGCGAAAAGACGTGCGTCATGTCTTCGCTGGCCATCAACTCCTGACGCATGTTGTCGATGTTGCCATTCTCGGCCGGACCCGTGAAGCCGCTGGTGTTGCGGAATTCGGTGCCGTGCTGATAGGCGAACAGGCTGTACCAGCGCGTCTTGTCGCTGGTGTCATAATCCACGCGGGCCATCGGCTGATAGTAGCGGTACTTGTCCGGGACGTTGGCGATGTAGTTGTTCTTCAGGCCGGCGCCGGGAACGTTCGGTGACGGGAACAGGTTCAGCAGCTTCACCGCGATCGGGTTGATCTGGGAGGCCGGAATGATGTCATTCGGGAACGCCACGCGCTGCAGCGTGCCGGGGCAGTTGTTGATGGAACCGCCGCCGCTGCAGAAGGTCGAATTCGGCTGATAGATGGTGTAGCCGCTCTGCGTGAAGTCCACGCCGCCGCCATTCTGCGGACGCAGATAGTCCGTGGGAACGGTGGTCAGCGTCGTGAACGGGATGTTCTCGACGTAGCCCTCGAAGCTGCCGAAGAAGAAGATCTTGTCCTTCTTCACCGGTCCGCCGAAGGTGCCGCCGAACTGGTTCTGCTGGACCTTCTGGGTCGGAATGCCGTTCAGGTTGTTCTCGAAATTGTTGGCGTTCATGTCGCCGTTTTCGAGGTAATCGTACAGGTTGCCATGGAAAGCGTTGGTGCCCTGCTTCATGACCATGTTCATGATGCCGCCGCTCGTGCGGCCGAAGCGCGCATCGTAGTTCGTGGTCTGGACGTTGACTTCCTGGAGCGCGTCGACGTTCGGCGCAAGCTGCCAGGTGCCGGTTCCGTTGTTCTGCTGAGTGATATTGGAACCGTTCAAAGTGAATTGCTGATAGCCCTGGACGCCGCCGCCCAGAACGTAGTTGTTCGATGTATCCCAGGCGCGAGTGCCGGAATAACCGGACGCGCCGAACTGGGTCTGCAGAAATTGCGAGCCCGGAGTGGTGCCCAGAACGGTGAAGACCTGGCGGCCATTCAACGGGATGTTCTCAAGTTCCCGCGTCTCCAGGACGTTGTTTTCGACCGCGTTCTCCGCATCGAGCACGGGTGCCTCGCCCGTCACCGTCACGGCTTCGGTCGTCGCTCCGATTTCAAGGCCGACGTTCAACACGGGCGACTTGCCCGCCTCGACCGCCACATGGTCATAGACCTGCGCCTTGAAGCCTTTGGCCTTCACGGTAACCGTATAGGTACCGGGCAGGACATAAGGGATGAAGTACTCTCCGTTACTGCCAGTCGTAGCGGAATATGGTTGCTTCGTTGCGTTGTTGACAACTCCTACGCTCGCCCCGGGAACGGTCGCGCCGGATGGATCCGTCACGTGGCCGCTAAGCGTTCCGCGGAATTCCTGCGCGTGCAGCGCAAGAACGCCCGACGAAAGCAGGACGAACGCAAAAGTCACGAGCGCTTTTGCAAAGCGGTTCATTAAACCTCCAACAAGATGTTCGAAAGCGCCGGAGCGTCAGTCCGACGCGGACCGCGAGACCGGCTGAAGGTCTCGACAAGTTGACTCCCTCTTTCGATGGCTGCGAGGCGTCAGGTTACGGTCCGCCTCGAATCAGCGTTTCGACACGCTTGAGTCAAGTACCGGAAAATCGCTCAAAGTATTACTTTTCGTTGTGCAAGACCCGGCGGTTTCCCTATGCATTCTCAAGTTGGCCTGAGAATAGCATTCGGTTTTGCCGAAAAAAGCGGGAATTGACCGTCAATTCGCCGCTGCACGGCCGCGCGGGCGGTCAAACCGGCCAGGGAGAAAGACGTAAGTGCATAACCAGACCGGACTTCTCACGATCGGCCGGCGGCGGCAGCCAGCGTTCCAGAAGAGCGGGCCGCGCGGTGTCAAACGCCGGCGTTTCACCGTAATTGGCGGCTGCTTTGCTGGACTCGAGGGGTGCTTTGGTAGAATGGTAAAGATTGATTAACGAAGCCGTGGCATCCGACCGCACAGTTGAGAGTCCTGACGCAAGGCGGGCTCTCGTCGCGCGGATTGCGGAGAGTTCCCTTTTCCAGAAGTCGCCGCGCCTGCGCGAATTCCTGGTGTATGTCGCCGAATGCACGCTGGATGGCCGGCCCGACGATGCGCGGGAACAGGCCATCGCCGAGCGTCTATTCCATCGCACCTCGGACTTTGCCGGGCAGGACAGCATCGTGCGCGCGGAGGCGCGGAACCTCCGGAAACGCCTGAGCCTCTATTTCACGACCGACGGCAAAGACGAGAGCATGATCGTCGAGATGCCGAAGGGCGGCTACATGCTCACCTTCGTGCCGCGGGAATCCCAATCCGCCGAGCCGCCAGTGGAGTTGGTCCCGATTGTGCTCCCTCCAGCCGCGCCGGAATTGCCGGAACGTCCGGCCCCGCGGCGGGAAAACCGCTGGCTGTGGGTGGTGAGCGCCATCGCGGCCATCGCCGCGCTCATCGCCGCCGGGAGCGCGTATTACCTGTACCGCTCAAACCACGCTCTCCGGACCAGCGCGGCCAGCCGTCCCGACAGGCTGCCGTTTTCGGCGTTGTTCGGCAACTCGATGGAGACCATGATCGTGACCAGCGACACCACGCTGGTGCCGCTCTTCTACACCGCGCGCCAGCGGATCAGCCTGGACGACTACATCACGCGTTCGTATCCCCAATCCTCCAGCGTCTTTTCCGCCAACCTCGCCCGCGCTGGCGAGTACACCGACGCGCAAGAAGTCGCGATCGCCGGCCAGATCATTCACGCCAATGCGCCCTTCGCGCGCCAGATCCGCCTGCGCTCCGGGCATCAGGTGCAGCTCTCCGACGCCAAGAACTACAACATGATTCTCCTCGGCAGCGCCTACAGCAATCCGTGGGTCCAGATGTTCGAGGACAAGCTGAATTTCCGGCTCGATCTCGTATCCAGCGGGTTGCGCGTAAACAACCGCGGGCCGCAACACGCGGAGTCGCAGTACTATCCCTGCCACGCGAACATCATCGTGCGGAACAAGGCGCCCAATCCCGGCGAAGCGGCCGAGTATCCGTGTTTGGAACACAACCAGTCCTACGCGGCGGTTGCGTTCCTCCCCTCGGAATCCGGCTCGGGCAACGTCCTGCTGATTGCGGGCACCACGGCGGAAGCGACGGCCGCCGGCGGCGAATTCGTGCTCAACGCCGGACGCATAGGCCCGGCGCTCAAAGCGATCGGCATGGATCCCGGCGGCGCGCCGCACTTTTTCGAGCTCCTGCTGCGCGTCAACGCCTTCGTCGGCGGCTCGACGCAGTCGGACGTTGTAGCGGCCCGTTCGGCGCCCTACGCCGGCAAGTGACCGTTCCGCCGTCACGGCAGCAGCACAACGTTCGAGCGCCACGCCGCGAAACTCTGCGCCGCGGGATTCAGCACCGTCACCTGGCACTTGTATTTGCCCGGTTCGAGTTTCGATAGCGGAATGCTGAAGCTCACCGGCACAGCCTTGGACTTGGTGTTCAAGCCGTCGCCGATGGGCAGCGGCTCGCTCTCGAAGGCCTTCACTTTGCCGCGGTAGAAGGCGACCGTCGCCAGCATGAACTGCGTGGCCGCGGCCTCGGGCTGATAGGCCTCCAGATAGACGTACATCTCCTGGTCCTTGCGGAAAACGCGCGTCACGCTGGGCACCAGTTTCATGCCGTCATGCACCAGCGGATTGGCCGCGATGAGTTTGCGGTCGCGCTCGGCGCTGGCCACCGCCGTGTCGAGCTTCTCCCGCTGATAGCTGAGCACGACGGAGCTGATCGGCAGCGCCTGGCGCTGGCTGGTCAGGTCCGGCACGACGAACTTCGTTTCGAACGTGCCCATCTTGCCCGTTTCGTTTTCGCGCGCCAGAAACTTCAGCGTGTAGCTGCCGGGCTGCAGCGTGAAGCCGGTGTCGTATTCGAGATTGCGCGTGGCGAGCTGGCCGGCGGAATCGCCCTTGAGCTTCACCGTGATGTCATCGCGCACCATGCCCTGCAACGCGCCCTTGGCGTCCTTCACCTCGCCGATGAAATCGAGCCGCGTACTCTCGGCGCCGCCCGTGCGCGCGAGCTCGATATCGCTGCCGGGGATCTTCACCGACACGGGGATGAAATAGCGGTCCTTCGCCAGCCGGAAGTAGTTCACTTCAAGCGCGAGCGAAAGGTCCGTCACCGGGTCGCCGAGCATCAACGCTTCCTGCAACTGGCGCTCGCGATCGGCTGTCGTGAAGCGGCGGAATTCCTTGGAAGCGAAGTAGCCCGAGCGGTAATCGAGCTTCGCGTTCAGGTTGCCGCCGAGGCGCACCTTCACGCGCCGGTAACCGCCGTCCAGCGAGCCGTTGGAGCTGTAGTAGCCGAGGATGTAATAGCTCGAAATGTCCTGCTGCGCCTGCTGGATGCCCAGCGCCAAGTCGTTCTGGTCGAGCAGCGCCTTGCCACCCGTGTCGGATGCAAGCGCATAGAGCGTCTCCTGCTGGCCCTGGAAATTCTCCTGCGCCGTGCGCTGCGAGCTGCCCGAGTACATGCCCTGGCCGCCCTGCGAAGCCTGCGTCGCATCGCCCAGCGGCGCCGTCGCCACCAGCCCGCGCGCATCCACGGGATAAAACGAAACGTTGCTGCGGATGGCCGCGTTCACGGTGGCGCGAAGCTGCGCCTGATTGTCGATGCCGGTGCGCGTCATGCCGCTGGCGAAATAGACCAGCGCTTTCTTCTCGCTGAGCGTGCCGAGCATCTTCACGGCCGATTCGAGCGCGGCCAGTTTGCGGTCGGTGTTGAAGATATTGAACTCGCTCTCATCCTGCGTGTAGGCGGCGCCGCTGTCGCCCTCGCTGTCGTCGCCCGTACTGCCGTTCGACAGGCCGACGTCGCCGATGGGCAACGCGCGCACGACGCCGACCAGCTTGTCGCGGTCGGCGGTGAAGTCCGCGAGCACGTCGAGACTGGTGGTATAGCTCATCACCGCTACCAGGTCGGACTGCGACATGCGTGTCGCCAGGAAGCGCAGCGCGGCCTGCTGTGCGCGGAGCTGGTCGGAAGTCGTCATGCCCGCCAGGTCGAAGAACAGCACCAGCAGGCGGCGGTCCTTGTACTTCACCTCGCCCGCCTTCGACGGCGCAATCGGCGTCGATACGGCCGGCTTTACGGCGGACGGCGCGGCGGCCGTTTTCGCGGACGTTGTATCATCCCGCGTGACAAGCTGGGCCGGCGGCAGCGGCGTGTTGTCGAGCTTCTGCTGCTCGAAGACCTTCAACGGCTGCGTCTTGCCATCTTCGGTGACGATGAAGTCGGAAGCCTTCAGACCTTCCACGCTGCGGCCGTTTTTGTCGCGCACGGAGACGTTGATGACAACCAGTTGCGACGTGGTTGAGAACGTAACGTCATGCTTCGACGACGTCTCCGGCACATCGTCCGGCGGCGGCGGAGGCGGCTCCTGCGCGGCCAGGGTGATTTGCAGACTCAGCAGAACAGCCAGGGTTGCTCGTTTCATTGCTTCTCTCCGGCGCTCCGGCCGGTCCATCCAGCTTCCGTGCGGCCCCGTCCCGGCAGCGCACAGCGCCACACCCGCATCCGGTTATCCGCCGCGGTGAAACGGCCGCGTTCGAGCGGCCGGTATAATGGCCGGCGGTGAGTTGGAGAGAGCGGCTCGAAGGGTGGACGCCCGGACGGTTCGGCACGATACCATTCCGGACGGCATCGGACAGCTCCCTCCAACTCGCCGCCGGCATAGGAAATCCGTGCGGCAAAGGCCGTGGCGGCGAACAGGCTCAACGCGAGCCATTTGCAAATGGATTGCACCGCCATCGGCTAGAATCGGAACCTCACTTCCAGCGTGATTTTGCGCATCGCGGCGGCCGAAGTCGCCAAGCCGTAGTTGCTGGCGCCGAGCACCGTGCCCCAGTTGTTAACGGTCACGTGGTTCAGCAAATTCTGCGCCTGCAACTGCACGTCGGCGCTGCGCCGTTCGCCGAAGCGGAAGATGCGGCCGAACGAACCGTTCAGCGTGAACGCCGACGGCCCGGGGATCGTGTTTCTTCCGGCGTTGCCCCACGTTCCGGCCGCGGGCTCGGCGAACGCGGCGGTATTGAACAACAGACCCGTCGCGTTGATCGACGCGCCCGTCGCGTCGGCGCGCACGGTATTGGCAACGGCCGTCCCGCTGACCTGCGAGCGGTTGCCGCCAATCGTCGCCGTGAAGGGCAGGCCCGAACGCAGGCTGATGCCGCCGCCGATGGTCCAGTCCTTCAGCAGCGCGCCTTTCCAACCGTTCATGAGCGTGCCGCCCGAGGTTCCCATGCCCGTGCTGTATTGCAGGTTGAGCGACAGATTGTGACGCACGTCGAAGCTCGACAGCGCGCGCTCCGCCGCAAGGTCTTCCCAATCCTGCGCAACCGGCGTATTGCCCTGGCCGCGCCCGCCGGTGCCGGCGTTGTCGATGGACTTTGAAAACTGATACGAGGCGCGCGTCATCAGGCCGCTGTGGAAGCGGCGATTGAGTTGCAACTGCAGCGCGTGATAGATCGAGTCGCCGTTCGAGGTCTCGTAGGTATAGCCGGTCGGATAGAGCGAGGCGACGGCGCTCGGAGCCACTGAGTTCGGCAGGAACTGCTGGTCGAGGCGCGTGCCTTTCGTGCCCAGGTAGCCCACGGTGCCGAACATCGAGAACGGCAGGTCATGCTGCACCGAGAGGGTCCAGGTCTGCGCGTAGCCCACGCGATAGTTCGGATCGATGGCGTATGTGCTCGTCTCCGTCTGGCTGGTGGCCGCGAGGAAGCCCGTCGCGAGCGACAGCGGATTCGACGCCGAATTGGAAACGCTGAGCACCTGCGCGAAGGGCGGCTGCTGCGCCATGTTGCTCGCCACCAGGTTGTACACCGACGTGTTGTAGTAAATGCCGTAGCCGCCGCGCACGATCAGCGAATCCTGCGTCAGCGGACGCCAGGCGAAGCCGACGCGCGGCGAGAAGTTGTTGCGGTCCGGCCGCACGAGCGAATCCGGCAGTGAACCATAATAGGTGCCCGTGCCGCCCGCTTTAACCGTGTCCAGAGCCGTGAAGCCGGGCGCGATGTCGAGGTTCACCAGCCGGTTGTACAGCTCCGTCACCGGCGAAGCGTATTCCCAGCGCAACCCGAAGATGAAGCTGAAGCGGGGCGAGAGGCGCCAATCGTCGTTGGCGAACAGGCTGTAGCCGTACCCGCGCAGATACTTGTCCGCGTTGCCGTAACGAATCGAGCTGGTGGTCGGCGTGCCGAGCAGGAAGTCGGCCAGATCGTAGCCCGTGCCGCTCTGCGCCGCGCCATCGGCCAGCAGACTGGTCGCGAGCCCGTTGAACGTGTACGTGCCACGGCCATTCGCGTCGGAGAGCTGATTGAATTGCTGACGGCGGTAGTCGCCGCCGAAGGTGAAATTCTGCGTGCCGTGAACCCAGCTCACGCTCTCGCTCACCGCCCCGGTCTGGTTGCGGTTGCGCGCGGTATTGCCATCGGTGAGACTGGCGAAATTCGTAAAGCTGAGCGACGGCGGACCCCAGTTCAGCGGGTCCTGCGACGTTCCGGCGATGCCCAGTTCCGCAGCCACGTTTTCACGGTTGGCGAAGTAGGACGAGGTGTCCTGGCGCATGCGGCTGAAGTTGTATTGCACGTTGTTGATCAGCCGCGTGCTGAAGCTGTGCGACCAGCCCAGGCTCGCATTGATGCCGCTGCCCGAGCCGGTGTCGGTAAATGCAAACAGGTTCGGCGTGACGCTGTCCGTGCCCTGGTAGCCGACGTTGAAGTTGAGCCGGTCCTTGCTGCCCAGCCGCACGTTCGAGACGCGCCCGTTGATGTTGTGAAAGTTGTTCTTGCCGGTCCACGACGTCTGGTAGTTCTGCGCCGCGTAGGGCAGATTCGGCTGCGGATAGTATTTCAGCAGCGACACGGCCGTCGAGCTGATGCGGCTGGCCGGAATCAGATTCCCCGAGAACGGCGCGCCGGTGAACGGGTCGTAAAGCGTCGTCTGGCCGAGCGTGCTGGAAAAGTCGCCCAGACGCTCCGCGGCGGTCGGCACGTTCACCGGATCGGAGATCGTGCCCGTGCGGTTGCGCTGGTACTGCACGTCGAGCGAGAAAAAGATGCGGCGTTCGGCGCTGAGCAGCTTCGGAATCTGCAACGGCCCACCGAGCATGAGGCTGCCACGGCCGTTGGCGTAAGCCGGCTTGTCGACGGCCGCGCCGGTGACCGAGTAGCTGCGCGCGTCCAGCGCGGAATTGTCCAGGCTGAACGACGCCATCGCCATGTACATCGAGCGCGGGTCTTTGCGCCCGTTGCCAAAGGCCATGGCATTGGGCCGGCCGCGCCATCCCGGCGGCGGACCGCCGGGACCTCCACCGGGCCCGCCCATGCCACCGCCCGGCCCACCTCCGCCAGGGCCGCCTCCGGGAGGCGGGCCTCCTCCTCCGGGTCCGCCCATACCTCCGCCGGCTGCCGGACCGCCTCCTCCCGGGCCGCCCATGCCTGCCATGCGCAGGCCGCTCTGCGCGTTGCCCGGGCCGTCGCCGTTCGGCCCGCCCATGCCCGGACCGCCCATCCCGGGGCCACCCATGCCGCCAGGGCCGCCGTCCATGCCGCGCGGGCCCCAGTCGTTCATGGCACCCAGGCCCAACGCGCTGCTGACGCTGCCTTGCACAATGAAGGAATTCGCAGCGCTCTGACTCAGGTCGGCGACCTCTTCCTTCTTGATGGTCCCTTCGCTTTCGAGAGTTGACGTCTCGGCCGATTGCGTCACGCCGAGGCGTTGAAAACTATTGGAAGCTGACTGCGGAGCCGTGCTCTTGCTCTTCTTGCTCTTGCCCTTCGCCGCAGTCGCCGCCGCAACCTGCTGTGCTGGAGCCGTTTGCGGAGCCGGGCCCGCCGCGGCGGTCTGCACAGGCGCGGATGGAGACGCGGGCGCCGCGGGTGATTGTGCCGGGGCGTTTGCGGAAACCGGTCCAGCCGCCACAGCCGGCGCCGGCCGAGAAGCGTTCAGATGCGCCTTCAGGGCGTCTTCGGAGAGCAGCTTCAATTCCCACGCCGTCTCCGCCGCGGCGGCAGTTGGATCGATCTGCCGGGTGAACGTTTCAAAGCCCAGCATCTCGACCGCGATGTTCCAGGTCCCGGCGCCGAGATCCGCGAAGCGGAATGCGCCCAGGTCGTCCGTTGTGGTGACGACCTTGCGGCCGTTCTGTTCGGCCGTGACCGTGGCGCCCGGCACCTTCAAGCCGTGGGACTGAACCGTCCCGTGGTATTCGGCCGCCGCCAGCGTCGCGGCAACCAGCAGAAACACTGCCAGGCCTCTGAGCTGTCTGCCGATGGAATGCGGGGCCGTTTTACTGAGAGTCATACTGAGCCTCGAACTTGCCGGACGCATGGGCTCCGGGGTGCGATCCGGGAGGTATTGCCGCACCCCGGAGAACCTTGCGCCGTCACTTCTATGAGAAGCCCTTTGACCCCCGTCCGTAACCCCTGTGGCGAGGAACTTAACCTGTTTTACCAAGGCTTTACAAGGAATCGGAGCAATGCCCGGAAGGCGGCGTGAAAGGGCTCTCCAGGGCCGTGCGGGCTGTCCACGGTCCGCACGCGTCTCGCCCGGTCGTTTTTCAGTGCTGCTTTTGTCTCAAGCCGCAAACGCGGGCGGCATGATACTTGCAAGTAAATGATTACAAAAGAAATGCCGCCGCTCCCTCACGGTCGCGGCTCTGTTTCCAGGCGCGGCCCGCTGCGAAAAGGAGGAGCCGCAGCCCCGGATCTGGAGAAAGGCGCAAGAGTGATGCCTTGCCCCTCACCGGCGCAACCCAAGAGCAACCGCCGCGCCACGGAGCGCGGCGCAGCAAACGACGACGGAGCAGGCCGCCCGGGCGCCATTACACCTTGTGCTTGTCGTAGTCGAACGGTTCGTCCAGCATGTGCAACCGCGATTCGTGCTCGTACGGCAGGTAGACCGTCCGCAGCGGGAAACGGGGGAAATCACTCAGCTTGCGCTCGACGGCGTGGCCGTTCACCCACTCATAAACCGGGATTTCCCAGGGGTTGAACGTGTCGGTCAGGCCGCGTTCCTTGGCGATGCGGTAGAGGTTGATGTGACCCGGCTCATGCCCGCCCAGGTAGAGCCCGACGACGTCCAGACGGAAGTTGTGCAGGCCGAACATCACGATGTTCGTCATGTAGTCTTTGCCGACGTAGAAGCCGTCGCCGTCGCGGCCGTAGATGCCCTCGACGATATTGAGGCCGGTGTTCAACGTGCTCTGGTTGTCGCAAGTCTTGTGCGCCCAGATCTCCTGCGTGATGGGAGCGAGGTACGTATCGCCCTGCAACGAGCCCGTGGTTGTGTAGCGGCTGTAGCCCAGCTTCACGTGGCGCGCGAACGCCTCCTTCACGTACCGCTCGGCGTCGGGATTGAATTCGGGCTTCATGTAATCCGGAACGCCCAGCACGCCCGCCCAATCGGCGCAGAAGCTGGTGAAGGGATGCGCCACCAGGCCCTGCTCGTTCTTCACCGCCTGTGTCAGGCCCATCGAGTGCGCCTTCCACTTGGCGATGTTGAGCAACCAGGTGCCCGGCTCGTTCACCGGCGCATAGTGTGGAATGCGCTTAAAAATCACGCCATCCGGCACTTTGGACCAGTTCGTCTGATCGCATTCGCGCAACTGGCGCGGGCGCCGGCTGGAATCGTTCACCGGAATGCCCAGCCGTTCGTTGATGTCGTTGAAGCCGCGTATATTCCAGCTCGGATACTCCGTCGATTCGACGAACTGCAAGTTGGCGATCCCGAGTTCCTTCAGCCCGAGGACCAGGCCCTCATAGAACTGCGGATCCGTGCCCACGCCCCAGAACTGTTCCAGCCCGCGCTGTCCGCCGATGCCGGTGGCGTTCGGTTTCAAAATGACGCGCTGCGTGACCGGAATGCCGGGATGGTCGAGCGGCACGAAAATCTCGCGCGCCAGCGCCAGGCCGGCCTTGCGCTTCGCCTCGACGTCCATCTTGTGCGCAACGTTCGTGCGGTAGATGAAGACAGCCTTCGGATGAGCCTCGATATCGGGATGCAAGCCGAAGTACGGAAGCGGCCCGCGCGCCGGCGCCGCTCCTCTGGCCAGATATGCCGCACCCGCGGCGCCCAGGCCCGTACGAACGAAATTTCTTCTGGTGAACTCCATGCCCAGCTCCTCGGCAGTTCTTCAAGCCCGGACCGAAACCGGCGCCGAACCTCGCCCTATCGAAATGAGTTGCACTTGGGCTGCCAATGCTCCGCGGCGCCCGCGCCCGGTCTCCGCCACCGGCTACGCAAATTCCACCACGGCCAGCAGGTCCAGCGCCGGCAACACGATCTCCGTGCACGGACCGCGCGGCGCCACCGGCAGCGTCACGGGCTTATCTTCCGGCCGGAACACTGTCGCTTTCGCAAAGCGCCCATAGACCTGCGCGATCAGCCCGTAACGGAACGGCCGGGTGTAATTGATCGCTTTCAGCAGAATCTTGCCCGGCCCGCCCGGAGGCGCCACGGTGGCCAGCGCGATCACCGCGCCGTAATCCCACATCCGCGTGGCGCGCTCGCGCCCGGCGAGGTCCAGCACGTCCAGCGCAAAGTCGCCCGGATCCTGAATCTCTTCCTTGTAGGCGACAATGCGCCCGCGCCCGAGCGTATAAAATTCCCGGTCCTCAAAAGGACGCGCCAGCTTGCACTCGCCGCGCCACCAGGCTTTGTCGCCGTAGGCGTCCGTCACGACGGTTGCACCCGCTTTGGCGTAGGCGAGCATGCGCGCACGCAACTCAGCCGCGGGAGGCCGGATGCCGGCGGTCACCAGCACTTTGCACTCCGGCGCGGGCGCGGGCAGCGCGTCGCTGCGCACCAAAAGCGGCGACGTATTCTGCCGGTACATCAAGCTCGCCAGTTCCGAGGTGGTCTCGCCGCTTTCCACCAGCATGGTGATGTTCGGCAACGTCGGCTGGCGCAGCAGCGCGATGTTTTCGCGCAGCCAGCGCGCCGTGCGGCCCAAAGCGCGCCAGACCTTCCGCGCTTCCGCCTGGCCCGCAATCAAACTCTGCTGGTGCTCCGGCAGGAGCGACAACACGTAGTTGCCGCCCGACATCCAGGCTTCGACAAGCGCCGCTTCCAGGCGCGACAACGCAGGCGGCTTGCCGGGCTTCACGCCCGCCTCTTCGTCCATCTGATATCCGAGGACCGGCCGCATCTCCGGGTAGAGCGCGTGCAAATAGCCGATACGAAAGCCGTTCGCTTCCACCCAGGGCCGCGCCGTCGCGCCCGCCCGGATCGCCTCGCGGGTGGAAGCGTACGTCGCGCCGGCCCATACGCCGTCCTTGATGACCACGTTGGACCGGTCCGTAACGTTCTCCAGTTGCTCCATCTTGAGCAACCGCACATCGTCCGGGGCCAGCACATGAATGCCCGCCGCGGCGCAGGCTCGTTCGACCGGCGCATCGCGCTGCGCCAGCCACAAAGCAGTGACGCCGCCCTCGGCAAACAGCGCGACATGTTCGGGAGCGGGTTTATCCCATCGAAGTATGACTTCGGTAGATAGGTCCATCGACGTACCTGGCATCTTCCTGGGTGATCAGCATATCAAACGATCACGCGGCGTGACGGGGCGTTGCGACGGTCACAAAAACGCGCCGCCGCGCGGGGCGTGAAAGCCCGTGAGGAACGCCCGCCCGTCGCGCCTCGATGCTGTTCATTCCATGAGACAAAGCTGCACTTAGCAGGCTCCGCCGCAGCCTCGATTCGCGAGTCGAAACCAGGGTTGCGCACGCGCCCGGCCATGCGCTTCGAAATGTAAATTATTGTTGCGTTCAGACGTTCGCGAAATCCCGCGCCGCCCACGGCGGGAGCGCGAGCCGCGCGCGGCTACGCCGACGGGCGCGCGGCGGATGGCTTTTTGGCCGGGAGTTGGTCGGTATGCACGACGCCGAGAAAGCCTTCCAGCCGCCGGGACAGGCCTTCGTCCAACGCCCGCAGCGCCTTCACTTCGTTCATCGCGCCGTCGCGATCGCCCGCGAGCGCGAGGCCGATGCCGAGGTCGTAATGCGCCGCCGCGAAGTTCGGCTGCAACTCGATCGCCTTGCGGAAACAGCGCGTCTTCTCCCGCGAGTGGCCCGTTTTGCCCTCGGCGAAGGCCAGGTGATACCACGTGCGCGCGTTCAGCGGCTCGGCTTCGCGCGCCTTGCGCCAATAGAACGCCGCGCCCTCGTAATCGCCCGCCCACATGTAGGCGAGCGCCGTCGAGTAGATTTCGTCCACGGCGGCATTCCGCCGACGGTCCCATTCGGCGATCGCGGCGGGCGGGATCGGCGTGAGCCCCCCGGCCAACTGCTCCAGCGGAATGGCGAACGTGATGGGCTGGCCGTTCACCGTCCGCACGGCGTGCCACCCGGCAAAAAAGCCGTGTTCGTTGTAGAGCGGCCCGCTCACTTCGCCGGCGCCCGAACAGCTCAGCCGCGCCACGGGGCCGAATCCGCCGGAGGGGTGGAATTCACCGGCGGACGCCGCGTGCCCGCCGCTGGTCACGCGCGTGGGATATTGCGAGGCGAGCGCGGGGCCGGCCGGAATCTGGAGGCCGACGAAAAGTTCGACGATGCTCGCGTCGCGATCCTCCGCCGTCACGGCAATCGCGCGCGCTATGCCGCCCTGTCCATCCAGTACAACCGCCGAGGCCGCGCCGAACAGCGCATCGCGCGCGGCGAGCGCCTTGCCCTCCGGCCGCAGCACCACCGCGGCCTGCCGCAGCAGCGCGCCCGAGGCGTCGTGCACCAGCAGCACCGGCTCGGCGGAAAGCGCCAGCGTACACGTCACGGCGGCCCAGAGACACTTCATTTCGTTGATGGGACGATCCTTTCTCCCAGGGGGTTTCGCCCGATTTTGTACGATGAAGAGAATAGGGCGCAATGGATTTACGCAACGTTGAACTAAAGAAAACGGTCAATTTGCCTTCGACCGCATTCCCGATGAAGGCAAACCTGCCGGCCACCGAGCCGAAAACCTTCGCCAAGTGGGCCGCGATGGACCTGTATGCGCGAATCCGGTCGAGCCGCGCAGGCCGGCCGATGTACGTGCTGCACGACGGTCCGCCGTACGCCAACGGCAACATCCACCTCGGGCACGCGCTCAACAAAATCCTGAAGGACTTCATCATCAAGACGAAGACCATGGCGGGCTACGATTCGCCGTACGTGCCCGGCTGGGATTGCCACGGTCTGCCGATCGAGATCAAAGTCGACAGCCAGCTCGGCGCGAAGAAAGCGTCGATGAGCGTCGCCGAGATCCGCGCCGAATGCCGCAAGTACGCGCAGAAGTACGTCGACCTGCAGAGCAAGTCGTTCCAGCGGCTGGGCGTCTTCGGGCGCTGGGAAAAGCCGTACCTGACGATGAGTCCCGAGTACGAGGCCATCATCGCCGGCGCATTCGTCGATTTCCTCAGCCAGGGCTCGGTCTACAAAGGCCTGAAGCCGGTCAACTGGTGCATCCACTGCCGCACGGCGCTGGCCGAGGCCGAAGTCGAATACGAGAATCACACCAGCCCGTCGATCTGGGTCCGCTTCAAGATGACCAGCGACCCGGCGAAGATCCACCCCGCGCTCGCCGGGCGCAACGTCTATGGCCTGATCTGGACCACGACGCCGTGGACGATCCCCGCCAACGTCGGCATCGCCTTCAATCCGAAATTCGAATACGTCGCCGTCGAGGTGGAGGGCACGGTCTACATCGTCGCCGCCGGCCTGCTGGAAGCGACCGTCGCCAACTGCGGCTGGACCGGCAAGACGGTCGCCGAAGTGGCCCGCTTCCAGGGCGCGGTGCTCGACCGCAGCGTCTTCCGCCATCCCTTCCTGGAGCGCGACTCGCTGGGCATCCTGGAAGACTACGTCACGCTCGAACAGGGCACCGGCGCGGTCCACACCGCTCCCGGCCACGGCCAGGACGACTACGTCGCCGGTATGCAATACGGCCTGCCGATCTACTGCCCCATCGACGCGCGCGGCCGGGTGTTCCAGGCCGAAGGCGCGCCGGGCGTCATTCCCGAAGAACTGATCGGCAAGACCGTGTGGGAGGCGAATCCGATCGTCACGCGCATCCTCACCGAGCGCGGCGCGCTGCTCGGCGAGAAGAAGATCGACCACAGCTATCCGCACTGCTGGCGCTGCCACAAGCCGACCATCTTCCGCGCCACCGAACAGTGGTTCATCGGCATGGAGCTGAACGACCTGCGCGCGAAGGCGCTCGAAGCCGTCAAGGACGTGCAATGGCATCCGTCCTGGGGCGAGGAGCGCATCTCCAACATGTTCGCCACGCGCCCCGACTGGTGCATCTCGCGCCAGCGCGTGTGGGGCGTGCCGATCACGGTTTTCTATTGCGAGAAGTGCGGCGAGACGCTCACCGACCGCAAGTATCTCGACCCGATCGTGAAGCAGTTCGCCGCGCACACCGCCGACGTCTGGTATTCGAAGAGCGCCGCGGAACTGCTGGGCCCGGACGTGGCCTGCGCCAAGTGCGGCGGCCACGAGTTCCGCAAAGAGAAGGACATTCTGGACGTCTGGTTCGACTCGGGCGCCAGCCACCTGGCCGTGCTCACCGCGGCCAACGGACTGCCCTGGCCCGCGGACATGTACCTGGAAGGCGGCGACCAGTATCGCGGCTGGTTCCACTCGTCGCTGCTGGTCGGCGTCGGCCTGCGCGGCCGCGCGCCGTACCGGGAATGCGCCACCAACGGCTGGACGCTCGACGACCAGGGGCGCGCCATGTCGAAGTCGCTCGGCAACGTCATCGCGCCCGAGGAGATCGTCAAGAAATACGGCGCCGACGTGCTGCGGCTGTGGGTCGCCTCGGTCGAATACACCGAGGACGTGCGCCTGTCGCAGACGATTCTGGACCGGCTCACCGAGGCCTACCGCAAGTTCCGCAACACCTTCCGCTATGCGCTCGGCAACCTGCATGACTTCGATCCGCAGGCCGACGCGCTGCCCGCCGGCGAGCTGCTCGAAATCGACCGCTGGATGCTCTATCGCACGGCCGATCTGGTGGAGCGGTGCCTCACGAGCTACAAGGAATACTCGTTCCATCGCGCCTATCAGGCGCTCTACGCCTTCGCGACGGAACTCAGTTCGGTCTACTTCGACGTGCTGAAGGACCGGCTCTACACCGCGGCGCCGAATTCCAGGGCGCGCCGCAGCGCGCAGACCGCGCTGTACCGCATCCACCATGCGTTCGTACGGCTGGTGGCGCCGATCCTCGTCTTCACCGCCGAGGAAGTCTGGGCCAACACGCGGCTGCCCGAAGGCGCGCCCGAGAGCATCCACATGGCCGAGTTCCCCAAACCCGCGGACCTGACCGCCGGGCTCGACGGCGACGGCGCGGAGCTTTCGCGAAGCTGGGAGCAGTTGCTGCTGGTCCGCACCGAAGTGCTGAAGAGCCTGGAAGAGGCGCGCAATGCGAAACAGATTGGCGCGCCGCTCGAAGCCAAGGTCGTCCTGGAAACTTCCGGTGACCAATTGGCATTGCTGCAGCGGTACGAGGCCGAACTGCCGGGCCTGTTCATCACGTCGGAAGTGGAGTTGAAGCCCGCCAGCGATGGCGGCTTGCGCGTCACCGTGCTGCGCGCCACCGGCGTAAAGTGCGAACGCTGCTGGAAGTACACGCACGACGTCGGCGCGGATCCGGAGTTGCCGACCGTCTGCGCGCCGTGCGCCGAAGCGGTGCGCGCCATCGCCGCCAGCCGGTAAGGAGTCTGAAGCCGTTGCGTTATTGGCCGTACGCCCTGGCCGCGCTGGTCGTCCTGTTCGACCGCGCGACCAAGCACATCATCGAGACGACCTTTGCGGCCTGGGACACGCTGCACGTGATCCCGGGCTGCTTCCAGATCGTCTCGACGCGCAACACCGGTATGGCCTTTAGCCTGTTCGACAACTCCGCCGCGGGCCACACCAGCCCGTGGCTGGTCGCCTTCACCGTCGCCGTGATGGCGCTGGTGGCGTGGCTGCTGTGGCAGGCGATTCACCCTCAATCCGCAGGCTCCGAGCACGATCATTGGAGCTTCCGGCTTGCATTGGGCCTGATTCTCGGCGGCGCCGCTGGCAATCTCTATGACCGCCTGGTGTTCGGCAGCGTGACCGACTTCCTCGATTTCTACTGGGGCGCGGCGCACTTCCCGGTGTTCAATCTGGCCGATTCGGCCATCACCTGCGGCGCGATTCTGGTGCTGCTGAACCTGTGGCTTGCGCCCGCGCGGCCGCACGGCCCGGAAACAGAGCACAACTCGGGAACGGAGCCGCGACCGTAAGGGAGCGGTGGTATCTCCTGGCCTGTCAGTTATTTGCAGCGGGACCGCGCTTTGCATTCGCGGCTCGTCGCTGAAGCTTAGTATCCGCCTTCAGGCTGTGCCGAGCAGGTTCACGCGAATTCCGCAACCGCCTACAGTTGCATCCGCAGCTTCAGCTTCGTCAGCAGTCCGGACAAGCCCAGCATGGCGAAGGTGAACGCCACCGCGCGCACCGCGCCTGGCCATCCGGCGTTCCACGGCGCCGCCCACGCCAAACCGCAGCCGAAATAGAAGAGGTCCGGCAGCAGGTAGGTGAGCAGCGTGTTGGACCCGGCCGGTTTCAGAATCGCGGCCCAGCCGCTGATATGCCGCACATCGGCCAGCCAGTACAGCGCCAGGAACAGCACCACGCCGATCCCCGAGCAGAACAGGCACCATGACGGCGTAGCGCCGAGCTTGGACACGCCGAAGGGCAGCAACAGGCAGCCCGCGCCGAACAGCACCGCCGCGTAGCCAAGCGCCCACAGCGCCTTCTGTTTGAACGTGTCCGCAAGCGACGAGTCGAGGAAAATCGTCGAGGCCACAATGCCCGCCATCGCGATGGACGGCAACTCGCCCGCGTCGAACGGCCACAGGGCATAGGGAATGCGATGCAGGAAATCGACCCAGCCCCAACGGGAGACGACGTTCAGCGCGGTCAGCCCGGCGAGCAGCGCCATCGGCGCCCACGGCTTCTTGCGCAGCGGGATGTAGAGGATGCAGGCCGCCAGATAAGCGCGTCCAATCAGCCCCAGGATCTCCCAGTAGCGGAACGACAGCCACGCCGTTTGCCCGTCGCGCGTCGTGCGGCGGTAGAGGGCGAACATGACCACCAGCAAAACCAGCCCGGCGTACTTGAGCACCCGGAAGAGCCACTGGCGATTTTCGCTCCGCGGGTAGACGTTCCAGAAAAGAATCGCGCCGGCCAGCGCCAGCACGCCCCAGGCTCCGCCGCTCAGGCCGGTGAGACGCGGGTCGTTGCGCTCGGCATTGGCCAGCACCAGCCCGATGACGACCAGACTGAACGCCCGCAGCAGGATGTGCCCCCACAGGCGCGGCATTGTGTCGCCGCGCTCCAGGCGCTTGCGGACCGCCAGCGGGATCGCCATGCCCAGGATGAACAGGAACGAGGGGAAGACGGCATCGACGTATGTCATGCCGTTCGTCCCGTGCGGCATGTGATAGTTCCACCAGGGCAAGCCGTGCACGCTGGCCAGATCGTTCACGAAGATCATCACGAGCATGGTCAGCCCGCGGAAAATGTCCAGGGAAAGAACCCGGCTGCCGCCGATCGGCAACGCCACGGCCGCCTCTGTCTTCAGCTCCATACGTACTCATCCTCCGTTCGCGGCCGTCATGCCGGTGACGCAGCCATGCTACTACGTTCGGGCGCGCCATGCCTCAGGCTCGCGCGCTGTGGCTCCCGCTTGCCCCAAGGAGTCAGAGGGCGATCGCAACAGCCGCGCATTCCTTTCCGGCTCTTCCGCCGAAAGTTTCCCGGACGACGTTTCCGGCGGCCCGTTCGTGGGGCAAACGCTACGATTGGGCCCGGCCGCGCGACCATGCGAACCGTATAATTGGAAAGTCTTCCCCAAAGAGGTTCCCATGTCTCAGGCAGTCGACCGTTACGTCCAGCAGAACGAAGAGCGCTTCCTGGAAGAGCTGAAAGATTTCCTCCGCATCCCGAGCATTTCGACCTTGCCGGAACATGCGGCCGACGTGCGCCGGGCCGCGGATTTCGCCGCCGCCAGCATGAAAAAGGCGGGCCTCGAAAACATCGAGATCATCCCGACCGCCAAGCATCCGCTCGTCTACGGCGACTGGCTGAACGCTCCGGGCAAACCGACGGTGCTTTGCTACGGCCACTACGACGTGCAGCCGCCCGATCCGCTCGATCAGTGGCGCACGCCGCCCTTCGAGCCCACCGTGCGCAACGGCAATCTTTATGCCCGCGGCGCCGTGGACGACAAGGGCCAGGTGTACATGCACTTCAAGGCCATCGAAGCCTTGATGACGCTGTACGGCAAGCTGCCCGTGAATGTGAAGTGCATTCTCGAGGGGGAAGAAGAGATCGGCGGCGCGTCGATCACGGAGTTCGTCGCGGCGCACCCGGACAAGCTGAAATCGGACGTCGCGCTCATCTCCGACACGGCCATGTACGCCGACGGCATTCCGACGTTGTGCATCGGCCTGCGCGGCCTGATGTACACCGAAGTGGAATGCGCGGGCCCCATGCGCGATCTGCATTCCGGCCTGTACGGCGGCGTGGCGCCAAACCCGATCTTCGGGCTGATTGAATTGCTCGCCAAGGCCAAGAACGCCGCTGGCGTCGTCCAGATCCCCGGCTTCTACGACGACGTGGAAGAGCCGGCCGACACGGAGTTGGCAAGCTGGTACGCACTGCCTTTCGACGAAGCCGAGTTTCTGGAAAATGAAGTCGGCACCAGCGCGTTGACGGGCGAGCCCGGCCGCAGCGTCTTCGAGCGCATCTGGTCGCGGCCGACGCTCGAAGTGCATGGCATCGCCGGCGGCTTTACCGCGGCGGGCGCGAAGACGGTCATTCCATCCAGCGCCACGGCCAAGGTGAGCTTCCGCATGGTGCCGGCGCAAGATCCGGCCAGGATCTATGCGGCCTGGGCGCAGTTCGTCGCGGCCAATACGCCCGCGGGCCTCAAGATGCAGGTCCGCCAACTGAGCGCCGCCCCGGCATCTCTGGTGCGGCCCGATCACCCCGCCATTCGCCTGGCCGCCCAGGCTTTCGGCGAAGTGCTGGGGCGTAAGACCGTGTTCACGCGCGACGGCGCTTCGGTGCCGATCGTGGGCGACTTTGAACGCCATCTCGGCATTCCGACGATCCTGCTCGGTCTCGGCCTGCCCGACGACGGTTTGCATTCGCCGAACGAGAAGTTCAAGGTGGCAAACTTCTATCTCGGCATCCGGACCGTAGCCGATTTTCTTGAACGCTACGGGCAAACGAATTCGACTGCGCAGTGAGTTCCGAGCTGACAAATCCCGTGTCGCCGCACGCGCCGAAGTCGCAATCCGAGCGAGTCTTCCGCAGCGCCGGAGTAGCGAGCGCCGCCGTGCTGACCTCGCGCGTGAGCGGACTGGTGCGCGAAGGCGCCATGGCCCGGATGTTCGGCGCCGGCTCCGCCTACGACGCGTTCCTGATCGGTTTCCGCATCCCGAACCTGGCGCGCGATCTTTTTGCCGAGGGCGCGCTGTCGGCGGCGTTCGTGCCGATCTTCGTTGAGTACCTGCAAAACAAAGGCAAGGAAGAAGCGGCGCACCTCGCCAACCTGGTGGCCACGGCCATCCTCGTCGTGGGCGGCGGGCTCTGCGCACTCGGCGTGCTGGCCAGTCCCTGGCTGGTCCACATCCTCACCAGCGGCTGGGTCCACGCCGCGCCGCAGAAGTACGCGCAGGCCGTCGTGCTGACGCAGATCATGTTCCCGTTCCTGCTGCTGGTGGCGCTGGCCGCGCAGGTGATGGGCATGCTGAACGCGCTCAACCAATTCGCGGTGCCCGCCTTCTCGTCGACCGTTTTCAACCTCGGCAGCATCGCGATCGGCGCCGCGCTCGGCTTCTGGCTGGGGCCGCACATCGGGCTCGCGCCCATCAGCGGCATGGCCATCGGCGTTGTGATCGGCGGCGCGCTGCAACTGGTCTTTCAGCTTCCCAGCCTGTGGCGGGAGGGCATCCGTTTCCATTTCGCCGTCGATCTGCAACACCCCGGCCTGCGCCGCATCGTCGCCCTGATGGGACCGGGCATCATCGGCAATGCGACAGTGCAGATCAACGTCGTGGTCACGACGATTCTCGCAACGTTGATCTCCGATCCGGTACGCGGGCTGGACGGACCCGTCGCCTGGCTCGGCTATGCATTCCGCTTCATGCAATTGCCGCTGGGCCTGTTCGGCGTCGCCATTGCGACCGCGACGCTGCCGGCCATTGGCAAGAGCGCCGCTTCGGACGACACCATCGAGTTCCGCGAGACGCTGGCGCGCAGCCTGGGCCTGACCTTCCTGCTGACGATCCCGTCCGCGGTGGGCCTGATCCTGATGGGCCGGTCGATGATCGGACTCGTCTACGAGGGCGCGAATTTCAAGGCCTACGACACGAGCCAGACGACGCTCGCGCTGAGCTGCTATGCGCTGGGGCTGGTCGGCTACTCCGCCATCAAAGTGCTCAGCCCGGCGTTTTACGCACTCGGCGACGCGCGCACGCCGATGTACCTGAGCCTGGCCTCGGTAGCCGTGAACGTGGGGCTGTGCTGGCTGCTGGCCTTCCACTGGAGCATGGGCCAGGCCGGCCTCGCGCTGGCGACGGCGCTGGTGGCGAACATCAATTTTCTGGCGCTCTATGCGGCGATGCACGGCCGGATCGCCGGCGTCTACGGCCGGCGGCTGCGCAGCGTCGTGTGGAAGGTGAGCGCCGCGTCGGCCGCGATGGGACTCGTCGTGTGGGCTCTGAGCCAGGGCTTCCACACCGCCTTCCAACGCGTCGGAGTAGCGCGCCTGCTCGACGTCGGAATCGCTATTCCCGTGGGCGCCGCGGTGGTCTATGCCCTGTGCCGGCTGCTGCGCGTGGAGGAGCTGGAAATGGCCACGCGCGCGCTCGGCGGACCCCTCCTCGATCGGTTCCCCGCCCTGGCTGCTAGAATTGGAATGTAATGCACCCTGACGTGGGAAAGGCCCTGCATCTGCAGGAACTAGACCGTACAATCTCTGATCTCCGACGGGAAATCGCCTCGTTTCCTAAAAAAATCGCAGAAGTTGAGAAGGCCTTAGGCAGCCATTTAAAGAAGCTGGAGGCCGACAAAGGCGTTCTTGCCGCCAACCAGCGCGACCGGAAAAAGCTGGACACCGACACCAAAGATCAGCAGCAGAAGATTGCCAAGCTGAAAGACCAGATGCTCGCCGCCAAGACGAATGAGCAATACCGGGCCTTCCAGAAGGAAATCGAGTACTGCGAAGCTGAGATCCGCAAGTGCGAGGATCGCGTGCTGCAGTTGGAAGAAGAAGCTGAAGCGCTCGCCAAGACCATTAAGGCCGACGAGGCCTCGATGGCCGAGGACAAGAAGGCCGTCGACGAGCAGAAAAAGGACGTGGTGGCCCAGGCCGATGCGGCGAAGGCGCACCTCGCCGGCTTGTTGACCGAGCGCACGCAGATCACGGCGACGATCTCGAAGCCGGTGATGGCGGCTTACGAGCGGCTGCGCAAGCGCATGCGCGACGGCCGCGTGGTGGCGAAGGTGGAAGACAGCACCTGCATGGGCTGTAACATGACCATCCGTCCCCAGTACCTCGCCGACCTGAAGCTCCGCAGCGAGGTTCTGGCGTGCGAGAACTGCCGCCGGATTCTGTACATCGATCTGGCGCCGGCCGATGTTGAAGCTCCGGTGAATAGCTGATCCAGGGATCTCAGTCCCCGGTGATGTAGCGGCCGTTGAGTTGAATCTGGCAATCCGGCGCGTTACTGTTCTGTGCGGGCGGAAAGCTGGATTTCTGCCCTGTGTCCGGGCCGGCCGCCGATTGCTTTTCTGAAGACTCCATCTGAGCGTTTTGTGCGGTCCGGGCGTTAATCTCCACGCTGGTTTCGGGCGGCTGGACCGGTAGCGCCGCGGCAGGCGCGTCCGCTCCCGCGGCCGGCGCGGGTTGTTCCCGCAATTTCTCGATAGCGTCCGCCGCCGACCGGCGCACGTCCGGGGCCGGATCGGCCAGCAGGCTTTCCAGGACGGGCACGAATTCCGGATCGCCCACCTTTCCCATCACCCACGCGGCAGTCTGGCGGTAGACCGGCCGCTTATCTTCCGCCAGATGGCGCACCCGCGCACTGCAGTTTCGATCCCCCCGCAGATACAACCCAACCAGGGCATTGCCATACACGCGGTTGTTTTCGTCGAAGAGACAGCGCCGGAAGGTCTGGATGGCCAGGGCGGAATTCACACTCCACAACGCCTCGGCGACGTTGGCGCGGATTCTGGGATCGGTCGAGGTAAGCTGATGCTCCACCCATTCGCGATTCTGTAGACGCCGGCCGATCAGCAGGGCTGCTTTCGACGCCACGTGATGGTCGGGATGGCAGACCAGATGACCGATGATCATGAGCAGGCGCGGGCCCCGCGATACCTCGTCCAGCACGTCGAGAATCCGCAGGATCGAACTCGTTGCCAGGTGATACTCATCCGCACCGCGGCTGGGCATCAGGCGCGCCAGCTTCACATCCAGCAGCGGGTCCTCACGAATGCAGGCGGCGCAGAAGGCTTTCAGCTCGCTGGTGCTGAAATGGTCTGAACACACGAGCCGCAGCAGAAACGCCGGGGTGTCGAGCAGCCGCAGACTGCGCTTGCGGTAGATGGGCAGTCCGTCCTTCAATTCCAATCGCGCCAGCCCGGCCTGGAAGAACAGTCCCGGGGCCTCCTTGGCCAGCGCCTCCAGCAACTCCGGCGCGGCGTCGGTCAGCCCATAGCGGATCAAAAGCTCATCCAGCGCCCGCTCCATCGAGGGCAGATCGAGCTTCGGTTCCGGCTCTTCCGGCGCCTCCGGCCCGCCCGCGATGATCGCGTTCGCCAGCATGCCATCCCGCGCTGGCGCCGCGGCGCATTCTCCCTGGCCCGCAGGCGCGCAGGCCGAAGACGCTTGCGCTGATGACGGCAACACCCGGGTTCACCTCCCACATTCACAATTGGCGCGGCCGCCAGGCCGACAACCGCCTTCCCCCCATATCGGCGAGCGCGGCCGGGCCTTCAGCGATCCGCTCGCGCCCCGCATCTATTTCTCCAAGCGGAGAGATCCCTCTCCGTTGCCCAGTCCGGCGCGAATCGCGGACGGGCGTGTCCCATCGCCGCGGCGACCGGGCCGCGGTGCGAAATCGCGCCCGCCGGAGCCCCGTTGGGACTGTAATCCCGTTGTGATAGTCTCTATGTTTTGACGGACTCCAGAGTCCGATTTCTAGGCGTCCGAGAAGGTCCTGGGGAGCGATACACGTGAAGGTTTACGAAAGCACCGAAGTCCGAAACGTGGCCCTCGTCGGCCACGGGAATAGCGGGAAGACGTCGCTGGCGGCGGGCATGCTGTTCACCAGCGGCGCAACCAACCGGCTAACCCGGGTGGACGAGGGCAATACGACCACCGACTACGATGACGAGGAAATCAGCCGCAAGATCACGATTTCCACGGCCCTGGCGGCGGCCGAGTGGAAGAAAGCCAAGCTGAACCTGCTCGACACGCCCGGCTTCAACCTCTTCATGTACGACACGAAGATGGCGATGGCGGCGGCCGATGCGGCCGTGGTCCTGGTGGACGGGATCGCCGGCGTGGAGGTCCAGACCGAGAAGGTCTGGCAGTTCGCCGAAGAGTTCAGCCTGCCGCGGGCCTTCTTCATCAATAAACTCGACCGCGAGCGCAGCGACTTCGACCGCGCCGTGGCGAGCGTCCAGGAGTTTTTCGGACGGCAGGCCGTGCCCGTGGCGATCCCGATCGGCAAAGAGAAGGACTTCACCGGCGTCGTGGATGTCATCCACATGAAGGCGTATTCGTACACGCCGGATGGCGACGGCAAGGGCAAGGAGATCCCGATTCCGGGCGACCTGGCCGACAGCGCCAAGTCCCTCCACGAGGCCTTGATCGAGAGCGTCGCCGAAGGCCGCGACGACTTGATGGAAGAGTTCTTCGAGTCGGGCACGCTGCCGGACGAGAAAGTTTACTCGGGCCTGCACGAGATGCTGAAGGAAGCCAAGCTCTTCCCCATCCTGTGCGGCTCCGCGTTGCGCAACATCGGCACCGACCTGGTGATGAACTTCCTGCTGGAGTTTGCTCCGAATCCGGCCGAGCGTCCGGCGCTGAAAGCGACGGCGGGCACGGAAGAAGTGGAGCGGCCGGTCACCGACAAGGGCCGCGCTACCGCCTACGTGTTCAAGACCGTGGCGGATCCGTTCGCCGGCCGGCTCTCGTTCTTCAAGGTCTGCTCGGGCGTGGTCAAGAACGACGCGACGCTGATCTCGGTCCGCTCGAACAGCGCCGAGCGCCTGGCGCACATCGGCGTTCCCCAGGGCAAGCAGCAACTCCCCGTAAACGAACTGCACGCCGGCGACATCGGCATCGTGGCCAAGCTGAAGGACGTGCTCACCGGCGATACGCTCTGCGAAAAGGGCGAGTCGATTGCGTTCCCCAAGGTGAGTGTCCCAGAGCCGTCGATCGCTTACGCCATCGGCGCCAAGAGCCGCAACGACGAGGACCGCATGGGCATCGCGCTGCAGCGCATCCTCGAAGAAGATCCGGGCCTGCGCTTCTACCGCGATCCGCAGACCAAGGACTTCCTGCTGGCCGGCAGCGGCGGGCAGCATGTCGAGATCGTCGTCAGCCGCTTGAAGAAACGCTATAACGTCGACGTCGAACTGCGCGCCCCGAAGATCCCCTATCGCGAGACGATTCGCGGCCACGCCGACGTGCATGGGCGTCACAAGAAACAGACCGGCGGCCACGGCCAGTTCGGCGACATCAAGGTGAAGGTGGACCCGCTGGAGCGCGGCGAAGGCTTCAAGTTCGTCAACGACATCTTCGGCGGCGCCGTGCCGAAGAACTTCATCCCCGCCGTGGAAAAGGGCTTCGTCGAGGCCGCCGCGCGCGGCTACCTGGCCGGCTACCCGATGGTCGACTTCAAGGTGACGCTGTACGACGGCCAGTACCACGACGTCGACTCGTCGGAAATGTCGTTCAAGATGGCGGCGCGCAAGGCCTTCAAGCTGGCCATGGAAGAGGCCAAGGCGACGCTGCTCGAACCGATCATGAAAGTGGAAGTTGTCGGTCCGGTGGAGTATGCGGGCGACCTGATGGGCGATATGAACGGCCGCCGCGGGCGCATCAGCGGCATGGACTCCAAGGGCGGCACGCAGGTGGTGCGCGCGCTGGTGCCTATGTCCGAAATGCTCACGTATCAGAATGACCTGACCTCCATGACGCAGGGCCGCGCGTCGTTCTCGATGGAATTCAGCCACTACGATTTCGTGCCTGGGCTGCAGGCCGAGAAGATCATTGCGGCCGCCAAGGCCACGATGACCGGTGAAGAGGAAGAGGAAGAATAACCTCACCGTCCGGCAAGAGCAGAGGAAGGATCGCCGCACAGCCGGGCGAGTCTTCCTCTCCGCGAATTCCGTTTGGGCCCGGAGCCGTCATCGCGGCTGCGGGCCCTTTCCGTTCGCGCACAAAGTTCGAAGTGGGGCGGACGTCCAGGACCGCGCGGGCTCTCCAGAGCCCGCTCCGTCGAGCATCCTCAGCGCCGCATTCCCAGTGCGTCCAGCGTGACACGGGTTCTCCAGAGCCCGCTGCGTGAAGCCTCCTCAAGCCCTCCTCCCGCACTCCGCCGCGCGCCAACCGGTAGCCCCGAAAAACAGGAGCGGCCCGTGCTCGGCACAAGCAAAAACCGCGCAAATGCGCGGGTGCCGGTCTCTATCTTATTGATTCTGCTCATGCATTTTGAGCAAACCCGCGCGCATGCGCGGTTTTGCCCGGGCGGCGAGCGGCCCGGCCACGTCGCGGAGCATGCCGCTAGCAGCACAGAACCCCGAACGTCAGAGAGGGGTCATCCGGCGGACCATCGAGACTCATCGGGCGTGTGCTTGTTGACGGATCCGGCAGAACCTGGCGACCGCCTTGCGCCGGCCTGCGGCAAGGGGCCGTGAAGATCTTCCAGGCTGTCAATCCGGCGCGATGCGCCCACCCTCTCCCGTTCGCGGTTCGGTGCTGGAAGAGAGGCCCGCGATCGTCCACGCTCCGGACTACGGCAACGCTGAAAAGGGACGATGTCCACCGGGCTGAATCGCGCTGCATCTGCGGCCTTGCCATCGCGGCTCCGTGTCCGGGCGGCATTTGCCTGCGAAGCCAGGCTTGCGTTGGGAGGCGGCTTTCCACAAGGCCCGCGGAAATGATGTAATGTGGCATCCGGTGGGAGATGAGGAAAGCGCACATGCCCGGTCAACGTCTGACGATCGGCCTGCTGGCCGCGACGCTCGCCGCGTGCGCCGCTCCGCCCGCCGCCGCTCCCCATCCGCAGGAGAAGGCTCCCGTGAACTTAGCGCACTACACAAGCTACCGGACCACTGGTCCCATCAAGATCGACGGCAGGCTCGACGAGCCCGACTGGCAGCATGCGCCGCAGTCCGCGGCCTTCGTCGACATCGTAACCGGCAAGCCGGCGTGGTTCGACACGCACGTCTCAATCCTCTGGGACGACCAATACCTCTATTTCGGTTTCCGCGCCGAGGAGCCGGACGTGCGCGCCACGCTCACCGAGCACGATTCGCAGATCTGGAACGACAACGACCTGGAGATTTTCATCGGCGCCCGCGACGCGTACTACGAGTTCGAGATCAACGCGCTCAACACCGTCTACGACGTGCTCTGGATCTGGCAGGACATGTACCATCCCGGCAGCCCGTACAACATCCCGGAGTGGGATCCCAAGGGCCGCAACGTCATGGTGCTCGACGGCGTCGGCGGGCATGTCCATCCGCGCGGCAAGCGCAACGGCTTTATCGACTGGGATTACCCCGGTCTGTTGCACGCCGTGCACGTAAACGGCACGTTGAACAAGCATGACCGCAAGGACGTTGGCTGGACGGCCGAAATCGCCTTTCCCTGGGAAGGCCTGAAGTGGCTGGCCGACGGCCGTTCGCTGCCCCCCAAGGACGGCGACGTGTGGCGCATCGACGCTTCGCGCTTCCAGCACTTCGACGCCGCGGGCAAGGAAGTGGACCCGGCCGCCGGCTGGACCTGGAACCGGCACGGCTTCTACGATTCGCACATCCCGGAGACGTTCACCTACGTGACGTTCTCGCGCGAGAGCGTGCCGCGCAAGTAGCGTCCACAAGCGCCCGTGCATGTTCGTGACCGGCATGGGGACTTCCCGGCTCGTTTATCCTGGAAGTAACTCCATGAAAGTCCACGTATACGTCACCCCCAAGAAGACCGTCCTGGATCCGCAGGGCCAGACCATCCGCCGCGCTTTGAACAGCATGGGCCACGCCGCTATCGAGGACGTCCGCCAGGGCAAGTTCTTCGAGGTGGAAGTCGCCGACAGCCTGTCCCGCGCCGACGCCGACAAGCTGATGCGGCAGATCGCGGAAGAGGTGCTCTCCAATCCGGTGATTGAAGAGTATCGCGTCGAAATCGCAAAATAGGCCCGCCGGCCGCCAGTTTGGGACCGCGCCCGGTGGCGCGGCGCCCTGCCGGGATTGAGGAGGATCCGATGTGTGGGATTATCGGCTACGTCGGGCACCGCAAACCCGTGCCCATCATTCTCGACGGACTCCGGCGGCTGGAATATCGCGGCTACGATTCCGCCGGCTTGGCCGTTGTCGACGAGAATAACGCGCTCTCCTTGCGCCGCGCCGAGGGCAAACTCCACAACCTGGAAGAGGCCGTCCGGCTGAATCCGGTGGACGGCTGGTACGGCATCGGCCACACGCGCTGGGCGACGCATGGCCGCCCGACGGAGGAGAACGCCCACCCGCACCGCGACTGCCATGGCGACGCGGTCGTCATCCACAACGGCATCGTCGAGAACTTCCTCGAGCTGAAGCATCGATTGCAGGCCGAGGGTCACGTGTTCGTCACCGAGACGGACACGGAGGTGATCGCGCACCTGGTGGAGAAGCACTTTCGGGGCAACCTGCCGGACGCGGTCCGCGCGGCGCTCGCCGAAATGCAGGGCGTCTTCGCGCTGGTGGTGATTTCGCGGCTCGATCCCGGCAAAGTCGTCGCGGCCCGCAACGGCCCGCCGATCGTCGTCGGGCTCGGCGAAGGCGAATACTTCGTCGCCAGCGACATTCCCGCCATCTTGAGCCACACGCGCGACGTCTTCTTCCTCCAGGACGGCGACGTCGCCGTGCTGACGCGCGACGGCGTGACGCTGACCGACTTCGCCGGCCTGCCGGTAAAGCGCCAGATCTCGCACATCCTGTGGGACCCGATCATGGCCGAGAAGGGCGGCTACAAGCACTTCATGCTCAAAGAGATCTTTGAGCAGCCGCGCGCCGTCCGCGACACCATTCTCGGGCGCGTGGGGCAGGAAACCGGGCGCGTTTTCCTCGACGAGATGGAGATTCAGCCGCCCGAGTTCGCGGAGTTCAGCGCCGTGCGCATCGTGGCGTGCGGGACAAGCTGGCACGCCGCCGTGGCGGGCAAGTTCATGATCGAGCGGCTGGCGCGGATCCCGGTGGAGGTCGATTACGGCAGCGAATTCCGCTACCGCGACCCGATCATCGGCCCGGAGACGCTCACCGTGCTGATCTCGCAATCCGGCGAGACCGCCGACACGCTCGCCGCCCAACGGGAGACGAAGCAGAAGGGTTCGCGCACACTCGCCATCGTCAACGTGATGGGTTCGGCGATCTCGCGCGAGGCCGCGGGCACCATGTTGACGCACGCCGGGCCCGAGATCGGTGTCGCTTCCACCAAGGCGTTCACGTCCCAGCTTGCCGCGCTCTTCATCCTCGCGATGGCGCTCGGCCAGGCGCGCGGGGCGCTGACGCCGGAGCAGTCGGTCGACCTGGCGCAGGAGCTGTTCCAGATCCCGGGCAAGCTGGAAGCCATTCTCACCGCCGAAACGCCGTACGAAGATCTGGCGCGGATCCTGTTCAAGGCGAGCGACTTTCTGTATCTCGGCCGCGGCATCCACTATCCGATCGCGCTCGAGGGCGCGCTGAAGCTGAAAGAGATCAGCTACATCCACGCCGAAGGTTACCCGGCGGGCGAGATGAAGCATGGGCCGAACGCGCTGATCGACGAGTCGCTGCCCACCGTGGTGCTGGCGACCATGGATCCGCAGGACGAGGGCAGCCGGCTGCGTTACGAAAAGACGCTCTCCAACATCGAAGAAGTGAAGGCGCGCGGCGGCAAGGTCTTTGCGGTGGCCACGGAAGGCAGCCCCGGCATTGAAGCGAACACCGATGGGCTGATCTGGATCCCGCCGACGCGGGAGATGCTGCTGCCGATTCTCGAGGTCGTCCCGCTGCAGTTGCTGGCTTATCACATCGCCGTCCGCCGGGGCTGCGACGTCGATCAGCCGCGCAATCTCGCCAAGAGCGTGACGGTGGAGTAGCGATTTGCGACAGGCACAACACGAGTTTTCGATCGCGACGCGCGGCGCCGGGTTGTACGACTTTACGCGCGACGTACAGCGGTGGCTCCGGGAGCAGAAGCTGCAGGCCGGCGTGCTCACACTCTTCTGCCGGCACACGTCGGCCTCGCTGGTGATCCAGGAGAATGCCGATCCTGACGTCGTCCACGATCTGACGGCGTTTTTTTCAAAGATCGCGCCCGAAGACGACCGGCTTTACCGCCACACCGTCGAGGGCTCCGACGACATGCCGGCGCACATCCGCAGCGCCCTCACGCAGGTCTCGCTTACGATTCCCGTCAGCGGCGGCCGCGCCGTGCTGGGCACCTGGCAGGGCATCTATCTCTTCGAACACCGCGGCATCCCGCACGAACGCCACGTCGCGGCCCACGTTTTGGGCGAGTAGCCGGGCCCTACGGTGGCGGCGCGTCGTCGCCGGCATCTTTCTCCCATTCCCGCTCGAGGATTCGCGAGTACTCGCCGGAGGCATACAGCTCGAACGCGAAATCGCCGGCCGAGGCAGGCGGGCCATCCTGCTTCTCCCGCCAGCAGCGGAACAGAGCATCCGCGTAGCGGTGATAGTCCAGCAGGAACCCGGACTGCGCAAAACCGGAATCGGGAGCGCAGGCGAAGACCGCGTTCAAACCGAGCGCGCGGGAAAAAAGCGCCCGGTAATCGGTCACACCCCAGTTCTGCAGTTTGGCCTCGACGTTGCTGGGCGCGTCGCCGGCCAGCAACGAGGCAAAGCTGCCGCGCGACAGCCCCGCCTCTTTCAGCGCGTCGTCACGCGCGGCGACTTCCGTGCATTCTTCCAGCCAGCGGTTGAGGTCCAGCCCCACGTAGTAGAGCATTTTGACCTCGCAAGCGCGGCCTTCGACCACGCGCTGTTCCAACACCTCCGGTTCGACGCCATCCAGCGGCAGGACTCCAGCCAGCATCAGTTGCGCCCGCGAGCATTCGAGCAACGTCTCGGGCCCGCGCTTGTCGGAGAAGGGATGAAGAATCAGTGGCGGCAGTTCCCAGCGCCGCGTTCCAGTGGGACGCGGGATGGGCGACGGCTCGGGTTCGTTCACTCGTTTCACTCCTGCTCCCTATATCGGCAGGAATGGCGGATTCCAATATAGATTCCGTTCCAGAAACCGTGAGAAAACCCGTGGGTTATTGCGCAGTGCGTGCGGGGCCAGCCGCCCGGCGGCACAACTCCGTCACCGCCAGATCGCGGAAGTCGGCGTGGCCGGAGCCAAACAGCACCAGGCCTGCGAGCCCGTCCTCCAGCGTGCCGTCTTCGACTTCGCCGGCGAGCACGCCTTGCACATAGACACGGATCTTCGAGCCCTTGCAAGTGACGGCCAGTGTGCGCCGCTCCGCGTACCCGCTCGCGGTCGGCGGCGCGGCGGTCCAGGGCAGCAGGTCATGCGCCTCCGCTTCCGCGAAGTCCGCGCGGACGAGTTTGAAACGCACGTCACGCGCTGAGGAGCCGTCGAGCAGCAGTGCGTAGTAGCCCGTGCTGCCTACGCGAAAGGCCAATCCGGCCGATGGCGCCGCGGCTTGCCGGCCTCCGGCCGCTTTCGTCTCGACCGTAACCTCGGCCCGCAGATCGGTGAACCATGGCCCGTTGGCCACCAGGATCCCGCCGCCCGCGCGCGCCGGAGAGTCGCTGACGGCTGGGGTGGACAGGCTCGTGGGAACGCTCTGCCCGAACACGATGTGCGCCGTATCAATCGTGCCATGGGCCGGGCGCCCCGTCCGGCTCGCGCTGGTCAGGCGGTACGCTCCATCGACGCGGTAGTAGTGCTCGCGCTGCGGCCAGCCGGTGTCCGCCGTGCGGAAATCGTCGCGGTAGGCCAGACAGCCGCCGCTGTGCTCGACGCGCGCTTCATAAGGATAGGGCCGGAGCGGTTGCGCGTCGCAGGCCAACTGCGACGCCGCCGCCTCGGGCAGAACGTAGCCGCGGCGGGCCCGCACCTTGAGCCCGTGGGACGCGACTTTCACTTCAATGCGGCGGTAGCCCTCGCCCGGGGGCGGGTAGTAAGCGAGCGTGTACTGGGTCCGCAACTGGCGCGCGATCGAGTCCACGGCTTCCTGCAACTTGCCGGGCGAGGTGGCAAAGAAGTACTCCGCGCCCGACTCTTGCGCGAGACGCGCAAAAGCGAAGCGCGGATTGTCGATCTCCTGGCCGGTCACCAGAGCGATCTTTTTCTCCGACGTCTGGAAGTAGGCGGCCTCCTCCTTGCCGAAGCAGCCGATGAGGAAGAGCTGCGCCCGCGCGGCCTCGACGAGCGGCACAAGTTCGTCGAGCGTGCGGTGGCTGTGCTGGTCGGCGCCGTCGGTAATCACGATCAGCGCCTGGCGCGGATGTTTGGCGCTTTTCAGCAGGCACAGCGCCCGCGCCACGGCGTCGTAGACGCTGGTGCCCTCCGGCTCGGTCTGGGTAGCGGCAATGGCGGCGAGCACGCGGCTGCGATCGCTGGTGAAGCCGGTGACCGTTTCCACGTCGCGGTGGAAGCGCAGGAACAGCCACTCGTTGTCCGGATGGCCGGCGTTGACGATCGCCGCCAGCGCCTGTTTCGCCTCATCGAGCTTGCCGTTGGCGGCCATGCTGCCGCTGACGTCCAGCAGGATGCCCAGGCTGAGGGGCTGCTGCTCGGCGCTGAAGAATGCGATCTTCTGCGCGACGCGGTTTTCATAGACGGTGAACTGACTGGCGCTCAGGCCGGCCACATCGCGGTCCGCGCGATCCGAGACGCGCACCGCCAGCGAAATGAGATCGACATCGGAGCGGAAGGTCGCCGGCTCCGGCACGGCGGCGGCATCCTGGGCAGCGCCGGTGAACGGCGCCGCGATCAAAAGGGCCCACAAGAATTTCGACAACATTCACGGCCTTGCGCTATTGGACTCCGGGCGGGTCCGATAGTTCCCCATCGAATGCCGAATCAGCTCTGCCTCGAAACGGAGCCGCGACCGTGAGGGAGCGGTTGTATCTGCTTATTTATCAGCGTATTGCCGCGAATTTGCCCGCCGCCTGACGTTTGCGGTCCGGTGCTGAAAGCTGGCGCACGCGTTCGTGGCCGGTGCCGAAAGAGATTTCAGAAATACCGTAGCCTGGCGATAGCGCACGACACTGCGGGGCTGAACGCCCCGCGCAGGCTGAACGCCTGCCCCACTTGCCTTAACGTTTCGCCGCGACGGGCAGACTGACCTGGCAGCACTTCTCCGTATCGGCCACGGTGGTCTTCGAGCGTTCGAGTTCCAAGTCGATGAGCGTCTTCAGTTGATCCCACGGGAAACCGCCGGGCAGCGGGCGGCCGTTCAGAAAGAGCGTCGGCGTCTGGTTGATCCGCAACGCACGCGCCTCGGCGATGGAGCGGTCCACTTCGGCTTCGGTGGAGCGCTTGTCGATGCACGCGCCAAGCTGCAGCGTGTCGAGCCCCTTGCCGGAAGCCCATTCCAGAATCTTCGTGCGGAGCTGCGCAAGATCTGGCTCGGCGTTCGGCTTCAACACAGCGTCGTTGATCGCATTCTGATTCTCGAACACGTAGTCGTGATAGTCCCAGAACGCTTCCGCCTTCTGGTGGTACACGCAGCGGCCGGCGATGGCCGCGGTCTTGCCCCAGGGGTGGATCGATTCGAGCGGGAACTCTTTGAAGTACAAGCGCACTTCGGTGGGATAGTTCTTGACGAGATTGTCGCGCAGGACCTTGGCTTCTTCCTTGCAGTACGGGCACTCGAAGTCGGTGAACAGCACCATCGTGACCTTCGCGTCCGGCCCGCCGAGGCTCGGCGCGATGTCGGTGTGGAGTTTTTTCAGTTCCTCGGCGAACGGGCTCTGGTTCACGTCGTACACGGCGCCGCGCACGATCTTCTGCCCGTCGTTGGAAACGTAAAAAATCTCGTCAACGGTGACTTTTTGAAAGCTGCCCGTCACTTTTACCGTTTTGAACCCGGGCATCGGCGCGGGCACGGGATCGGCGACCTTGACCTCGATGCGCGAGTCCCACGGCATCAGATAGCGGACGTAGGCCTCCATGGCGGCCTTGTCGAAGGCCGATTTCCGGGCGCTCTTGGCGGGCGCGGCGGTCTGGGCCAAGGCAGCCAGAGCGGCGAGGGCGGCAATCAAAGCCAGGCGGAACGTTCTCATGTTCTTCATTGTAATGGGCGAGCGCAAGGAAACACTTTGCACCACCGCAAGACACGGCCGAAACACGCTGGTGAACGAAATCCCGGCCGCCGCTCCTTCCCTGTGTTGCAGGCGGGAAGGAGCGGGGCGGATGGGCCGTTTAGTGACCGCCGCCGTCGGCCGTTACCTTGCCGGAGAACTTGCGGTAGACGAAGGTGAAGTAACCAATGACCAGCAGGATGCCGGGAATGAACCAGGCGAGACCCACGCTCAGGCCGTATTCGGAAGCCGAGGCGTTCGTGATGGTCAGGCTCAAGTTCGGATCCGAGTTGGCCGGCAGAACGTCCGGGAAGACGCCGAAGACCACACTGGTCAACATGCCGACGATGTACAGGCACGAAGCCAGGAACGCCGCGCCATCTTTTTCTCTCGACATGAAAACGATGGAACCGGCGAGGCCCGCCAGCGCGAGCGCCGGGAAAACGTATCCGGCGGGCATGGCGGCAAAGCTCGCGCCCAACTTCGGCTGGATGGAGAAACTCACGAGGGTCACGATGACGGTAAACAGCGCGACGCCCGCCCAGGCCGCGCGGGCCACGCGGCGCGCGCGCTGCTGCAATGCGGCTTCGGTCTTGAAGGTGACCCACAGCGCACCGTGCATGGCGAGCGTGAAGAACGAGAAGAGCCCCACCAACACCGTGTACCAGTCGAGGATGCCCGCGTCCTTGCCCGGCAGGAAGTTGGTCCATAGCGGCAGGAAGAACTCATGGTTCGCGTCGAGCGGCACGCCGCGCACAACGTTGCCGAGCGCCGCGCCGAGGAAGATGGCGAGCAGGCAACTGGCCAGCATGAAGACGACGTCCCAGAACGGCGTCCACACCGCATTGTCGATCTGATTGCGGAACTCGATGGCGATGCCACGCAGCACCAGCAGCCACAGGACCATCATCAGCGGCAGATAGAAGCCGCTGAACGACGACGCGTAGAGCGGCGGAAAGGCGAAGTACAGCGCGCCGCCGCCGGCGAGCAGCCACACCTCGTTGCCGTCCCACACCGGGCCGATGGATTTCAGCACCAGCCGACGCTCCGCCGCGTCGCGCGCGACGCACAAGTGAACGATGCCGGCGCCGAGATCGAAGCCGTCCAGCACGACGTAGATCGCCACCATGACGGCGACAATGCAAAACCAGATGACGGGTAACATGGCTAGTATTTCGTCTCCTTGGTGAATTCCTGCATCGGGTTCATGCGGCGGCCTCCGCGTGGCGCTCCGGCCCCTCGCCCAGAATCCGCCAGATCAAAAAGAGCCCGAGCAGGAAGAGCAGCGTGTACAGACCCATGAAGCCGAGCAGCGTGAACAGCGCGTTGCCGCTGGACACGTGCGGCGAGGCGCCCGCGGCGGTGCGCATCAGACCGAAGATGATCCATGGCTGGCGGCCCATTTCGGCGGTCATCCAACCGGCCGTGTTGGCGATGTACGGCAGCGGCATGAACAGCACCAGCGCCCACAGCAGGATCTTCGTCTGCGCCAGTTTGCCACGCCAGAGTTGGATGGCCGACAGGCCCATCAGCAGGATGAACAACGTGCCCAGGCCCACCATGATGTGGAAGGCGTAATACAGCAGCGGAATGTTGTCGGGCCAGGTGTCGCGCGGGAAATCGCCCAGGCCCCGCACCTCCTTGGTCCAGTTGCCATAGATCATAAAGCTCAGCGCGCCGGGCACGGTCGCCGGATTGTCGAGCCGGCCCTTGTTGACGTCGGGCTGGCCGATGATGGCCAGCGGCGAGGCCGGCTGGGTGACGAAATGGCCCTCCATCGCGGCCAGCGTCACGCCCTGATAGCGCGCCACGAGTTTGCCCTGGTGGTCGCCCGTCGGGAAGGCCACCAGAATGGCGGCGATCAAGCCCGTAATCACGCCCACGCGCAGAAAGACCCGCGCCGACGCCTCGCTCTTCTTCAAGAAGATATAGAAGGCGCCGATGCCCGCCATGGCGAAGCTGCCGGTGACCACGCCGCCCAGGATGGTGTGCACGAACTGCCATGCCGCCCATTCATTGAAGATCAGCGACCACCAGCTCGTGAGCAGGATCTGGCCATCGGCGGCGATGCGGTAGCCGGTGGGATGCTGCATCCAGGCGTCGGTCGCCACAATCAGATATGCGGACAGCCAACTCCCAATCCAGACCGCAACGGCGGAGCCCCAGTGGCCGATCCGGCCGAGCATCTTCTCGCCGTACAGCAGGAAGCCCAGAAAGGCGCTTTCAAGGAAGAACGTGTACAGCCCTTCCATACCCAGCGTCTGGCCGATGACGCCGCCGGCGTCGCGCGAAAAACGCGACCAGTTGGTCCCGAACTGGAATTCCATCGGAATGCCGGTCACCACGCCCAGGGCGAAGTTGACGGCGAAAATCCGGGCCCAGAAGCGGGCGCAGTCGTTGTAGTGTTCGTCCCTCTTCACCAGCGCCAGGGTCTTCAACACGAAGATGAGGAACCCCAGCCCTAAAGTGAGCTGAACGAAAAGATAATGGAACATGACGGTGAAAGCAAAGTGGAAGCGGTGGAGTGCGAGTGCGGTGTCCATGCCAAAATCCCCAAACGAGTATACCTTTGGGCGCGCGAAATGCGCCCTATGTTTCACGATTGCCGGACAGCGCCAGAAGTGGCAGAAAATGATCCGCCGGGCCTGGGGAACCACGTGAAAATTTGTTCACTCTGCCGGATTCCGCGTCCGGATCACGAGCCGGTCTGCGCGATTTGCGATAACGACGAGTTCACCGCCGCCGGAAACGGCGCATATACAGGCATTGAATGCCGTTATCTGATGGACAACCGCCTCGACCTGGCCTACAACAGCCTGGAAGCCGACGTCGCCGGCGGCGACGAAGACGAACGCCGGACGCTCTGGCTCGCGTGGCTCGCTTACGCCTTCGACGATCTGCCCGCCGTGGAGACGTGGTGGCACGAAGCGGTGCGGCTGAACCCCGATTCGCCGGAACCGCACCTGCTGTTGGGACTCGTGCGGATGCGCGGCGAGCACTGGAGTGAAGCCGTGGAGGAGTTCGATGCCGGGTTGAAAAAGCCGGGCATATCGCTGGACCGGCAGGCCGTATTAGAGACATTCCGCGCCAACGCGATCGCCAATATCCCGGAATGGTAGCCGGCGTGCTTGCGGGCCCCGGCGCTGCGTCGCGCGCGGCCGCCGTGTTTGACATAGGTTTTACAATCCGCCGCAACCCGCTGAATTTGCAGCGCCTCACTCGTATCCCAAGGTGGAAGAAGGGGTTGACCGCAGCGTCGATTTCGGCTAGAGTCGTAACTTCGCTGTCGTGTAATCAATTCTTCACTTGAAGCAACGAATGGCCCTGCCTAGCAACATCGCTCTTATCGCGTTTTCCTTTGTTTTACTACCCGTGCCGCCCCTTCTCGCGGCAGGTGTGAGCGATCCCGTGTCCCAGCCGGACGCCGCCATCGCGGAAGTGGCCGCCAACGCCGCGGACGACGTGATCCAGCAAAACCAGATCCGTTCCAGCCATACACAGCATGCTACGCCCGTGGATTCGGAAGACGTTTCGAATCTGCAGTCGCGGGTCCAGCGTGCGTTGCGCGAATGCGAACAGCATTTTCAGGCCGGAAGATCGTTTATCGCGAATCAACAGCCGGACGAAGCGCGGCACGAGTTCGATCTTGCCGTCGAAGCGCTGATGAACGTTCCCGAGAACGTGGCGGACCGCGCCGTGCTGGACCGCAAGGCCGAGGAGTACATTCGCGAGATTCACAAGTACGATCTGGAGAGTCTCGGCGCCGGCGATTCGCCCGACGGCCTCGCTTATACGCAATCGCCGCTGGACGGCATTCTGGATCTGACGTTCCCCGTCGACCCGAAATTGAAGGACAAGGTGCTGGAGAGCGTGAAGGCGTCCTCCTCGGAGTTGCCCCTGGTGGTCAACGACGCCGTGCTGTCCTACATCAACTACTTCACCAGCCCGCGCGGCCAGAAGGTGTTCCTGTATGGCTGGAAGCGCGCCGGCCGGTACCGGCCCATGATCGAGCGCGTGTTCCGCGAAGAAGGTCTGCCGGCCGAACTGATTCATCTGGCCCAGGCGGAGTCGGGCTTCATGCCGCGCGCGCTCTCGCCCAAGGCCGCGGCGGGAATGTGGCAGTTCATCCGCTTCACGGGCGGGCTCTACGGCCTGGAATCGAGCGGGATGAAAGATGACCGGCTCGATCCGGAAAAGGCGACCCGGGCCGCCGCGCGCCATCTGCATGACCTCTACCGCCGGACCGGCGACTGGTACCTGGCGATGGCCGGCTACAATTGCGGGCCGTTGTGCCCCGAGCGCGCCGTCCAGCGTACCGGCTACGCGGACTTCTGGGAACTCTGCCGCCGCAACGCTCTGCCGCAGGAAACCAGGAATTACGTGCCGGCCATCCTCGCCATGGCCATCATTGCGAAAAACCCGGCCGCCTATGGTCTGCCGGACATCGACCAGGATCCGGCGCTGTCATTCGATTCCGTGCACGTCACCGCGCCCACCAGCCTGTCGCTGCTGGCCGATGCGGCCGATGCGCCGGTCTCCGATCTGCGCGACCTGAACCCGTCGCTGCTCAGGAACGCCGCGCCGCAGGATTCCGATGTGCGCGTGCCTAAAGGGACGGGCCAGGTTGTGCTGTCCGCGCTCGATGCGGTGCCGGAAGCCAAACGGCTCTCCTGGCGGCTGCATCGCGTAACCCCGGGCGATAGCCTCTCCCTCATCGCACGGCGCTTCGGCACGCAACCGGGTGCGATTCTGTCCGCCAATCCGTCGTTGGACCAGGCTTGGTTCGATAACCCGCGGGAAGGCGAACTCCTTCTGATCCCCTCGGTTCCAGCGCCCGAGCCAACGTCCCGCTCCTCCCGTGCGGCGGCGGCGCATCACCGCAAGGGAACGTCGCATTCGACAACCCTGGTGGCGCGTTCCGGTCATACGAGCCGTTCGAGCCATGGCGGCGGCACGAAGTCCGCATCGCGTTCCCGCGGCGCTGCGCATTCGTCGCGCGGCACGCAACTGGCGTCAGCCGCTCACAGCCGGCCCCGCCGGACCTCCACCCACTAGGATCGCGGGACTCAGTTCATCTTCTCTTCGCCGGCCGGACATTTCGGGGAAAAGGTCCGGCCTTGTAACGAATTACAAGACATGATACTTTTGTTTTAATCCTGGAAAAGGAGCCCTGTTTATGGCGTCTTGGGAGATGAGTCCGTTCGATTCCCTCGATGAGGGCGAAGGCGATTTCGATTCCGTGGTCAAAGACGACGGAGTCAGCGACGTAAACGACGATTTTGAAGACGACTCGGAAGAGGAAGAGCAGGCCCCAGCCATCATAGCCGAAGTGTTCGAGACTACGATTGTTGAAGCTGCGCCTCCGGCGCCCGTACCGGAAGCCGCGGCGCCTGCGCCCAAGCCGAAATCGAAGCCAAGGCCAAAGAAAGCCGCCGTCCGCAAGGCTGCGGCTGCGCCTGCGAAGAAGCAGGCCAAGAAGGCCGCAAAGAAATCCGCGGCCAAGACTTCTGTACGAGTTCCTGCCCGCAAGGCAGGCAAACCAGCCGCTAAGCCGGCCGGAAAAAAGGCGGCTAAACCCGCCGTTGGAAAGGTAACAAAGAAACCCGTGAAAGCTGCAACAAAGAAAGCTGCTCCAAAAACAGCGGCCCCCAAAAAGGCCGCTGCCAAGAAAGCCGTTAAGAAGACCGTAGCCAAGAAGGCCGCCAAGCCCGCACCGAAGAAAGCTGCTGCTCCGAAGAAGGCCGCCAAGCCCGTCAAGAAGGCCGCACCGGCCAAGAAAGCACCCGCCAAGAAAGCGCCTGCGAAGAAGGCTCCCGCGAAGAAGGCGTCGGCAAAGAAGTAGCGATCCGATAGATCCGGTCCGCTTAGCGTGAACCGGGCTGGCATCGAATTTGGTTGATGTTCAATGGGGCGCCCGCAAGGGCGCCCGTTCTTTTGACGGCGGTAGATTCGGATAGGTTCGCCCGGCCGGGGGCAGCGCCCTTCCCCGTGGATCTAGCCTTTTGCGGTTGCGCTTCCTTCTTGCACGACGGTCCGGCACTTGCGGAACAGATCCAGCAGTGCGTCGGCCTGTTCTTCGGGGCTGCGCGCGCCCGTGGAGGAGAAGCCTACCTGCTGCGTGCCTTTGCCGTATCCTGTGGAAGTCGCAATGAATTTCATCAACTCCAGAGCAACCTCATCGCCAGTTGTGGCAGCGGTCTTTTTGTCCGTTTCTTCCATCGAGATATGCAACTCCTGGGCGTAGCGTTAGCCCGAACCCGGAACGGTTCCCGGCTCAGGCATCAACCAGATTAACGCAGGCGCCCATGCTGGTTCACGCAACACGGTTTTTGCGGCATATGCGCGGCGGCGCGCAGGCTCACCTGCTCGAAGCCGGCGACGGGCATTGCTATGTCACGAAATTCCGCGACAACCCGCAGCATATCCGCATCCTGGTCAACGAATGGATCTCGTACCGCCTGGTGGAGTACCTGCGGATCGCCGCGCCTCCGGTAGCCATCGTCGATCTGGACGAGCCGTTCCTGGCGCGGGAGAAGGACGTGAAGATCCGGCTGGCGACGAAAGAGCTGGCGGTCTCTCCGGGCTGGCATTTCGGTTCGCGCTTCCCGGGCAACCCCGATCGTGACGCGGTTTACGATTATTTGCCCGACAGCCTGCTCGCTCAGGTGCGGAACCTGCGGCAATTCCTTGGCATCTTCGTGTTCGACAAGTGGACGGCCAACTCCGATTCCCGGCAGGCGGTTTTCGTGCGCCAGCGGATCAAGGACTGGCTGGACGAGGACCCGGCGCCAGCGCTCGCGAAGGGCTTCATCGCGCTGATGATCGATCACGGCTATGCCTTCGACGGGCCGCACTGGGAGTTCAACGATAACCCGCTACAGGGTTTCTATTTCCGTCCCCTGGTCTACCACGACGTGCATGGTCTGGACGACTTCGAGCCCTGGCTCACCCGGGCCCGCGAAGCGCCCGCCGAACTCTTCGACGGCATCCTGCGGGATCTGCCGCGGCCCTGGCTGCCGGAGAGCGACGGGGATCAGGCGGAACGCCTGGTGGAACAGCTCTACCACCGCCGCAAACGGGTTGCCGAACTGGTGGAAAGCGCGGCGGAGGCCCGCCCGGCGTTCTTCCCGGAGTGGAATGGCAGCGCCGCCCGGCGCTGAGGTTGCGTCGCGCCGGGCGGCGATAAACTGAAGGAGTGATACACTCCAAGCTCTTGCATAACGGCCACATCCAGCCGTCGGCCGATCTCGCCTTCTCGCCCGGCCAGGTGGGCGTGATGAATGGTTGGGGCGTCTTCTCCACCATCAAGATCGTCGACGGAGTGCTGTTCGCCTTCGACCGCCACTGGGCGCGGATGCACCGCGACGCCGAGTTGACGCGCGTGCCCTTCCCCTGGAAGCCGGCGGAGTTGGAAGAAGCGCTGCTGACGCTGGTCGAGGCCAACCGGGCCTACAACGCCACGCTGCGCGTCGCCGTGGTGCGCAACAAAGGCGGCATGTGGGAAGGCCCCGGCCAGAAGCTGGACGTCGATCTGGTGGCGTTCACGGCCGAGCGCAACTCCTGGGGCGCGGACGTGCGCCTGGGCATCGTGCCCAACGGGCGTTTCGCGGCCAGCCCCTTCGCCGGGACGAAGGTCATGTCCTGGTGCTCGAATCTGGCGTGGTATGAAGAGGCGCACCTGCGCGGGCTGGATGAGGTCCTGCTGCTGAACGAACGCGGTGAGGTGAGCGAATGCACGTCGGCCAACGTCTTCGCCGTCTTCGGCGGTGAGGTCGTCACGCCGCCGCTAAGTTCCGGCTGCCTGCCCGGCGTGACGCGCGAACTGCTGGTGGAAGCGATTCGCGTTCCGGGTATCAGCGTGGCCGAGCGGCCGCTCACATTGAATGACCTGGAAGCCGCCGACGGCCTGTTCATCACGTCGTCCACGCGCGACCTGCTCGGCGTGCGCGAGGTGGAGGGGCTCTCCATCAAGCGCGAAAGCCGCGTACGCACGGCGCTCGCGGGCGCCTTCACGGCCTGGGAATCGGACTACGTTGCCAAGGCGCAGCGGCGCGCGCGCAGCGGTTCTTCCGCAACACATTGATCGCGCGGCGGAAAGCAAGATCGTCGACTTATCGGTTTCCAATCCAGGAGCCGGGGTATACTATCTTCTGATTCACGGACTCCGGCTGAGCAATGTGCCACCGTGCACAGCGATGCGGCACGGCGGGTCCGCGCTCCGATTGCTATGGGCAAGAGGCAACAATGTCCGGTTTGCGGCTCCGTGCGCGTGCACGCCGGCCATGCGACGTCGGTAGCAGGCCATTTGCGAGCTCTGTTGGGCGAGTTCCCCGCGCGCTGTGAGGATTGCTCCGCACGCTTCCACCTGCGGGGAGGCGATCTCAGTTCAATGTTTTATGCGCGTTGCCCGCGTTGCCTGCGGCAGGACCTTTCTACATGGGATCTGCACTATTACCGCGCGAGTTTCGGGATGCGCGTCTGGATGCTGCTGGGCGCCAAGCGCTGGCGCTGTGAAGCCTGCCGTTGTAACTTCGTCAGCCTGCGGCCGCGCCGGGAAAAGTATGTCCGGCCGGCGGCGCCGGCTGCTGGCGCTGGCGGGCCCGCTGCCTGAATGCCATTTAGAATCAGGTTCTTAATAACGCGAAAGGCGCGGCCCGCGTCAGCGAGTCGCGCCCTCAAAAAAAGATGGTTCCAAGTGACCCTCGTTCACAGCTCGCTCCCCGGCCGGCATGCCCGGCTCGAGCGTGGCGCTTCAGTCTGCCGCCGCCTTTGCGTTTTGCTCCCCGCAGCGCGTTTTGCACGCTGCGCTTCAACGCTCCACGCGTGCGACGGTCTTTAGACCTGGCGAAGCCGGAAACTCGATTCGGACTTTCACTCCCTCCCGGAGACCGCGTCCGTTGCCAGACCGCCTCAGAGAGATCATAGCTCCCGCCCTGGATCTTCATTTCCCCGACATCAGCTTACTCGGCCCGGTCCGCCTCCTCCTCCCTCCCCTCGGCGTCTCCGCTCTGGGGGGATCAATGGAGAAAACCCGTTGCCTCGCTCACTAACGCCGTCCCGGGACGCATCCCCTCCAACCACCGCTCCCCATTGGGATTTTCGCCCCTTTGGATCATAGCGCCTGGCTGGCAGGGCACCCCGAAAGCTTACCTGACGGTCACGGCCGGTTTCCTTTCGCTCCCCGCTGGCTTCTTCGTGAAAATCCGCCAACGGATCATCGTTCCAGGATCTGCGCCGTTCCGTCCGGCTCGCTGATTCCGTGAACCTCTTGGAACCGAATTCAGAATGCGGCAATTCGCCTTCTGAGTCAAAGGATTTTTGCAATTCCATGACGGTTTTGCAGAAACTTTATCTGTCCTGTTTTCAATATTTTGCAGATATGCACCTGTGACTTTGTTGTGCATAAAACGTGCGCCGCGGACTATGTTCCGAGCGCCGCACGATTCGCGGCGGCTCCGGCGTGCTTTTTCGCGCCTGTTCGTTCGGCCCCGCCGCGGATTGCGCAAACGCGCCCCGCGCGCGAAGATCGACTTCAGGATGGCGCCATTCGGGAAAACACTGATCCTGCTCGGCTGCGTGCTGGTGGCCGCCGGCCTGCTGCTCACCTTCGGCAACCGGCTGCCGTTCCGCACCGGACGCCTCCCGGGCGATTTTGTCTGGCGCGGCAAGGGCGCAACCATCTACTTTCCCCTCGGAACCTGCCTGGTGCTGAGCATCCTGTTCTCGCTGATTTCCCTGCTCTTCCGCCGCCGCTGAGCGCGGATCGTACGGTGGGGCGGCGCTCCAACTCCGCACATGCAGTTATCTTTTGCATGTTTTCAGCACCGACCTCTCCATGACCGGCAAACGAGTCACCCCCAATGATGAAAATGGTCCACCGGCGTGCCAGCACAGAGATGGGATGAGAAGGCCGGTCTCCCGGCGGGATGCGTTAAGCTCCCAATGGAAAGCGCACTCGAGGTGCAAAGGAGGACCGGCCATGAAGCAGAATACCATCCAGCGGCAGAGCGGGAAACGGAG